>Ga0307515_10000840_pt1 | contig 70551 bp, 63 predicted proteins | sample 17_EM_MG_FD_194513 | JGI IMG/M metagenome (GOLD analysis project Ga0307515, IMG submission 194513) | Populus trichocarpa ectomycorrhiza microbial communities from riparian zone in the Pacific Northwest, United States - 17_EM | ecosystem: Host-associated > Plants > Roots > Unclassified | place... | reverse complement strand
TTCAGGAGAATAATGGGACGGATATCAGAGAGGCACAGCTGGGCGGTGATTCGAGGTGGACGTTGACGGATTATAGGATCGAAAAGTAATAAATGAAAGAGTAATCGCTAGACATTAATTTCCGCCGCGGCTAGGTATCGGACGAGTGAGTGTTTATGTTGGGATCATAACGTCATTGATACAGCCCGTAAAATTTCGTCATCTCACCAGAAAAGTAACCTGAAACTAGCTGACATTACACCGAGCGGCGGCCGCTAAATGGTGTCACAGAATCGGTTGGCCAGAACCTCCATGCTCGGTACCAGTATCTATTTCCGCCTCTCAATCGCCTAGGCGCCTCCCTTATACGGCACAACTTGTCCGCATGGACAAGCTCTAGACAGCAACAGTTTGGATCAATTGACGCTCTAATGCATCAGGATTTGTGCAGTAAGAACCTAGAAGTTACGCTGAATTGAGGGAAGAGTGAGTATGTGACATTTGCAAATACATATAAGTTATTGCCAACAAACATGAATGCGCCCAAACAAAGACCAAACAAAGGTTACAAAAGACTGCGCGGAACAGACACAAAACGCCCAAAAACAATGTTTCAGCAACCCGCAAATAAAACAAAAAACAAGTGACATGATCAGATCAAATTAAGAGTTTCGCATCCATCCAGAAATAAAAAACGATGCGTAAATACAACGCGAAAAAAACCCGAAAAACAGAGAAGCTAACACAAACATACAGAATATTTAAACGTTTCCAAACAGTTAGGGGGGTATGGAAAACACCGGTTCAATGTCATCCATACTCCTCTAAGTTATACACAAGTAAAAACAACCTTGAAAAGCAAAAACTCGAAATATGGGAGGGCAATTTAAAGTCGGCCAAAAGGAAAAAAGATCCCCAGATAACTCCGGATAAAAAACAGTGTGTCCCTCCATCCTTGCGCCTTCCTCAAGGAACCCAATTAAAAGCACAGAGAGTAAATAGCAGAACGCACTGTAGCAATGCAAAAAGAACTCCAAACCCTGCATTGAAACAAAAAACAGTACATTAATCCCTCTAGTGTTGCAGGACAAGAAAAGGTAAATCTCCATGTATCACAGCCATAACATCCATCATTCGTATTGAAATGATTTTTTGGAGCATCAGGACATATCCATAGGGTTGTACTCGTCTTCTTCTTTAAATGTGATCCCGTCGTTCCAGTATTTCTGTGGCGTCCCTCGAGAAGATCCCCCATTCTGCATTGGCTTCCCAGCCGAGCCAGCCGGGCTTACACGCTCGGAACCAGAATCTTGAAGTGGTTGACCTGCGTAGTCTGTGAATCCTGGAACTCTTAGACTTGATCCGGGGGCGCGAGAGTAGTGGAAATTCTGTGGCCCATTCTTGGCGATGGCAGCTTGTAGCTCAGCAGCCATACGCTTGTCCTCCTCAGTCTGTTCGAAGGGATAACTACCACCAAGACGTGCTACAAGCTCTTGAACTTCATTCTCCTGCTCTAGCTTCCGGTGCATGGCCCACATGAGGTCTTTGGTCCAACCAACGGCGCCGTTCAGAATATCGCCCTTGTTTGGACCTTTATCCTTTTCTTCGTTGGCGATGACACTAGCCCTTCGAGCACCATTACCAGCCAGCATGGACGTAGCACGAGGAGGGCTACCGCCAGCACCGGCAGTTGTTGGGGATAATGAACCGCTATTGAGGAGGTGTTTCCGGACCTTTTCGTCTTCCAAACGATGATGCGGAACCAGGGAAGAGAGTTCTTGAATTCGCTCGTTGATGTTGTCTCTTCGCCTCCGTTCGACCATGTTGTGGCTTTCACGTCGGCGCCTTCTCTTGGCTTCCTGGGTTTGGTATTGCGCACTACCTGCCATGCTCTCGACTTTCGCAGGCAGAGATTTGCCACCAGCTTTGAAGACATCTGAAATTTGGGGATGCACATGAGGACCAAGACCTGGCGATGCCATTGGTGAATGCGGATCCATGTAGGAATTTTGTGAGCCGGGAGTTCCATCCCACTGGTTAGACAAGGTTTTGTGGTGCTGTCTCATGTGGGAATTCTGAATAGGTTGTGCTGGAAGGCTCGCAGACTCCGCTCCAAGAGTCAGGGCACCAATACCGGGAGTCTTGGGCGTATGTGGGGACATCGCGGATGGGCTTCTGTCCGACCTGTCCAAACCGGGTCTTGTCTTTCGCTTTCCATTGTTCATAAAGTGATCAAAATTCGTTGCTTGCGTAGAGTCTGAGCCAATTATGGGTGATGCATTGTAGGAGGAGGGTGTCCCGGCGCTAGGGCCGTCGTATAACTGTCGGTATTGAGGAAACGGTCGAATATATGGAGATTCTGCCGGTGCATTCTCCGGAGTATGCGAGAAAACGTCCATGTTTTGTGCGCCAGCAGCGACCCCATTCCCGTTTCCATGTTTGTTCCCACCCTCCATGTCAGGGTAGAAAGATAAATCCTGGCCATTTCCACGGTGCTGAGGTTGTTGGTCCAAATCAAATAGATCGTTTTGGTCGCCCTCCAAGGTTGCACGCAAATCGTCGTCGTCGACTCCGCTTCCACCGCCCAGATAAGAGACGCTTTGATTACTCGGATAGGGCGAGAAGCTTTGCATGAATCCTCCGCTTTGAACCGTCAGTTCAGAAGGATCGATGCTGTCCCCCGCATGGAAGCCCTGGTCTCCAAAGCCACCATGTTGCGTAAAATGAGAATTTGCAGACATGCTATACGCGTCTGGGTGATTGAATGGCTGTTGGTGTTGATTGCTGAATCGACTTGTGTCGTCTTGAGGTTCGTTTTTGATATATGGTGCAGGGGAATTAGGCGCACCGTTGTTATTATTACTACTGTTATATGCTTGCATACCGTTGGCCATCTGGGGCGGTATATCCACTCTCAGATCAACGGAATTATTCTTCTTAAACGTTGAAGAGGTAAGTGGTACTAGTGAGTAAAACGTGTCAGCTTTACCAGATTCGGGTGCAGAGAAAGAAATTCAGCCGCAGCCGTGACAGGACAACTCAGATCAACGTTTATTCCACCAAGATTTAAGAAATTGCTAAACATACTAGGGAAGGGCATTTATGCTGCCTCGAATCAATATCACCGGGGGATCTGGGGGCCCAGACTATGCACCCCGTTGTAAGTCCAACTCTTCCGTAACAACGGCTCTTTTTCTGGTCCTCTATTCGGGAATGATGTATGCCAAATCGTCGGAAAGAGTTCGAAGCCTACTGTCGATCCTCGTGATATCCGCTAGCAGAAATAGTGAAAAGCTTTAGGAGTTAGTTCCTGAAAGTCCAAAAAGACTTCGCAGGTTGTGTGTTGGCAGGGCTCGCAGAACTGACTGCGTGTGGATTCAATGGCTTGCCAGGTGATCAGTGGCACTTATTCAGCTGCAGGTGAGGAATTGACGAGTCAAATAGTAGTTGAACCGGAACAAGCAGCAAGATGACGCTTTTGTCGAGTACAAGGCGGACAAGAATATAGATGTGTGATTGCGTGGTGCGCTGTTGGGGACCCTCGAAGCGGTGAAATGACTGGTGTGTGCCAAGTAGCGGAATGCCTGGGTATCTGTCGCTTAAAAGCCCTGCTCGGAAATAAATACTGGCAAGGGAAGTGTGAAGTTGGTGCACCTGGCAGAGATGCAGGTTTACGACGGGAATGCGGTGATGATGGTGGAGGGTAGCGTTGTGGTGAGGGAGAGGTGGTTGTGGCGGACAAACTTGGAAGGCGGTTACCAGCGAGATACAGCGGCGAGGGTCTCCAAGATGATTCGCAGGGACTGTAGAATGCCTTCTGAGTGGTCCGGGGAGTTAGATATGCAGGTCGTTGCTTACTGCTGGTCGATCCCGTCCCCTCTCTCCTCACTTATTCAAAAGTTGGCTCGGAACGAAAGCTGCGTGGGTGGATGGATATATGGGTGGACGTATGTGATAATGATAGGCAGGTGTGGTGTGATCCTAGAGAAGCTAAGATTGATATGTGCCTAGAATGCGAGAGTGTGGAGTGCGGGGCAGAGATGGCGGGGTCCTTTTCGCTTCTTACAACTGCAAAGTTTCAGTGCAGCGCAGCTGAAATGAAGAGGGTACAGAGTCAAAGCGAAGGGTGATGGGTGAAGAGGGACTCGGTGATTGTGATGAGATGTGCGTGAGATGAAGCTGTGCGAGCTGATGTTGACCACCTTCGGGTTCCGGGAAGAGGGAGCAACAGTAATTGCGCAAGTGTTCAGGGAGATGGGAGGGTTGATAACTCTGCTGAGCCGACGATCCTTTTTTTCTTCAACAGGCCAAACTGTTCTTTATTTATTTTAAATCGAACGTTGCTACGTCGGGTGTGGGGGGCAACCTGCGGAGAACAGGGTTTTTTTGATTTTAGGTTGAGAGTTAGGATTGGATTGGACTTTGTTCTGCGCAGGGTCCAAGGTAACGGAAGGAAGAGGCAAAGAGGCGTCGGCGACGAACGATGGATAGCCCTTCGTTCCTTCTGCTGTCTGACTGTATGGGGGAAGTACTACCAGTTGGGCAGGGCTAGCACTTGCGGGAGGGAGCTGTCTGTTTGCTGCTGTTATTGCTGTGGTTAGGAACACTATTGCTGTAGTTAGGATGGGTGCGTAATGCAGACTGCGAGCGAAGAGGGGTCAGAACGAGAGGAAGGAAGAAGGTCGAGGGTGGATGGAGGAATGCCGGAGTAGAAGTAGAAAATTGGCAGGGCTGTTGCGAGTAGGTGATGATGGAGGATGATACCGCAGGTAGCTCGATAAAGTACAGTCGTATTTATTTAATAGTATTTGTTTAATTTCCACTCTGGCTTCGCTTCGCTTTTCTTCTTGTCACCTCACGATGACTGTTTCCACCCTCTGCGCCTTCGTGCCAGTACTGACTGACCACCGAACAAGGATCTTCACACCCTCCCATCCTCTCCTCCGCATTCTGAATTTACTCGTACTTTAATTTTATACATCCCTGCTGTGGGTACTTGTAGACTACCAAGCACCTACCGCTCTTGACCCAACATTCCCGAATGCGCAAACGAGTAGGCGCTATTAGGTAGCAGAGCACTAAGCAGAGCACAACCTCAAGATCACTAATGGAGAATGCCGTAGAGCGCACCAAAACGAATCCAAGGTCAACGGTCAACGGTAAAATGGTAAGAAGAAGTAATATGGAGATGCCGCAGTTTGCGATGATAATAAAAACTGGAAATGCGATTATCGTTACTTGCTGTTTGAGGCCTAGTTACCAAGCCAAATTGCTTGGTGCACTGCTGATACTCCGGAACCTTGTATGACCAACCTCCATCTCGCTCCCCCCCTCCAAAACGCATTCTTCCGTGCCATATCTCAGCGCCCGCGTGCAACAGCATTCTCGAGTCTCAGCAGAACACCTTTGGAATCTATCTAGAGTCACCCACCCCCCTCGCCCCACCCTCCTCTCATCCGACCGCCCGGAATACCACCCGGCACAGGTACACTGTCGTCATGGCCGCCGAAGCATTCCGGTCCCAGATGAATTCCTTGGGGTGGTCGAGGAGAGAAGAGCCAGTCCACACAACAGCGTCATCACCATTTCTGTCGAGAATTCAGTCTCTAAACCCATTTTCCGACCGGGGCTATGTGCGCCTGCCGACGAGCTACTCCGACCCTCCTCCACAACTCCCGGCTCAGACAAGACAAGAAGAAGAGGCTGGATACTTCGCATGTGAGTATACACATCCTTGAGGCTCTGCAGTGCGTGGTATTGGCAGTAGTGGTTGCAGATGAGCAAAGGTCGAGATGGGGTTGGGGTTCGGAGCTGTATTCGCTTTGGAAGCTTGGCTACGGAAGATCAACACGTTACGGGATGCGGGAGCAGAGAGCCAGCCATAGGGAGAGTTTCTTTTGCTGATTCCGCATAGTGAGTCGTTGGGATCGTATACTAGCGTTTGCGGTCTGCAACCTGGGCGCCGCAGCATGCTTCGTCATTTGCTTCTTCCTCTTTCCCGTACTCTCACTTCGACCTCGAAAGTTCGCTGTACTGTACGTTGGCATTCTTCTCGTCGTGCACAGCCGCATGGCCTTAATCATCTGAAAACAAGTATATTCGTAATACTAACTTTGAGCGCTACTTGTTTGATCAGCTGGACTGTTGGATCGCTGCTCTTCCTGTCATCTTGGGCAATTCTTCAGGGACCCGTCAACTATGCTAAGCACTTACTTTCGGCCCCAAGGCTTCCCTTCACGGCTGCATATTTCGGTTCAATAATGTTAACGTTGTTTTTCTCTATTCGGGTTCGTCTTTCTCGACTTCACCCACCCTAACACCTTAAGCAAGAACGTGCCGCTTTCCTTGGTCACTCCGGATGTTACATCCGTAGAGAGGCCATATGGTAGTCGGGCTATTGTTGATATACATGTATTGAATTCTGGATACGCCTCGTGTACTGGAAGTCACGGACATGAATAGTATGAGCTGACATATCTGGCATAGCTTCACTCGACTATACTCACATTGCTTGCTGCCATATGTCAACTTGTAGCACTAGTCTGGTATCTTGTATCATATTTCCCAATGGGTTCAACTGGTATGTGCTATACTCTAAAGTCCAACGATACATCCTATATAGTTGACCGACTGGAAAACAACAGGCCTGAGATATGCCAGCCAGTTGGGGGCAAGGCAAGCAGCATCCTGGATGCAAGGCTAGAATCTATAGGCAACCTCCGCACCACCTCCCTTCGTATCTGTCTATCTGTCTGCAAGGTGATCTTGGAAACGGGCTTACTAGATCCCTTGGAACCTCATCTCGTCTTTGTAGTGGGGTCCACTATGGAACTGCATTCCGTAATTTTTTCTTCTGGTATCGTTTGGAAAATAGCGTGCATTTTATTTGAGTGTCTGCTTAACCCTGGATGTGTTTACGGACCTGGGAGATTTCATTTCCTTGGAAGTGTTCTATGAGAATAGAAGTTTTATGCGAAAAAGTGATATGAAGTGCAGTTTCATCGGTAATGAACGGAATGCATGTAGCTGCTACTAAGGAATCTTTGTAGCTGCGGTGCAAAGAGGTGGAGATCGATGCGATCGGCGTTGATATGTACATACGTCCTTTGGATTCTTTGGATTCGCAATCGCCTTTTTTTCCTTCTTTTCGAATTCCATCATCGCTTTCTTGCCGCACTCCTCTTCCTACTCTACACCTTCCCCTCTATTTTGGGTGTTTACTATTTCACTGTTGAACAAAAATGCAGAACGATGTCATTGTGCTTAAGCGCACCATAAGGTGCAGCATGGGTGGGATCTGGCAGCAACGGCCAAGAACGGTTGGTTAGCTGTCGCTCTCGTCTCCAAGCCGACATCCTTATGCTGTGCAGTTGGGAGGAACCAATCAAGCACCAAGGGCAGAAAGAAGAGTTAGACGAGAGTCGTTATTATTGGTGGCAACCACTGAAGAAGAGGGGATATGTAGTCGTAGCGATCGGCATCAAGCGTGGTGGATCTATCTTCACGTTTCTCTTCCCGCCGAGTTTGAGGAACTGGATCCAGCAAGACTCGAATTCAAAGACCCCGCTGCAACGCCTCACCGACGACGATATGCAGGAGGGTCGTCAACGTAATCAGGGAAGAGCCGGAGCAGTACGGTCATGGCATACGAGGAATGGAGGCACCTGAAGTTGGTTAATATGGCATTCATACAGAGCACTTTCCAACCGCTGTCGAGAGAAAACTGCGCCTCTGATTTCTACAGGTCTGTATGGGATATCGAGACAGATAAAGCACACTCATATCCATATTGGTACCCTAGCGCACCCTGAGATCTCATCGTCCTCCAGTTCTACTACCCTTTCTTGACTCAAGCTTTAAGACGTAAACGTGGAAGTACGAATAGAGAGGAAGTGGTACATGGTGGCGACAGCAGAGAACATACCACCATCGCTCGAGGTCAAGCTCCTCATCTATGATGCCAAAGCACACAGCATACCACAGCTGGAGCGCCCCAAGGCAGAACCCATACAGCAATCCTGAAACTTCTAAAGACACTGGAACTCCAGCTTCCGAGTTCCAACATTCATTTCAAAGTGCCTCCCCTTCCCCCTCTCCTCCCCGCCTCCCCCTCCTAACCCCTCCTTCCCTCTTCACCGGCCGGTCCCCCTTCGCTTTCTCTGCTTGCATACTCAACCCCCACGCCCTGTCGAAACCTGACAGGAAACCGCCGCTGTACCTGTAAGTCTGTCTCTTTGCTTCCATCACGGCATGTAGGGGCTAGCTCGTATCCACCGAAACATTTCATCTTCTCCACTTGGAGAAAAGAAAGGAGCGGAAGTTTTGTCCGGTCTGTATTTAATGAGATAGATTTGGAGGGGTGCATGATAAAAATGCAAGTGTGACCTTGACTTTCTAAATACTTTTTGGTGTTATTCCAAGTACCAACGGTACATATTATCTTACGGGAAATGATGAAATATCAAAATAATGGGATTTTTCGATTTATTGGGTTAGCAGTCTCCGAGAGATCGAGGGATCCAACATGCATGTGCATACATCATGCAGATAATATATCGAAGAGGTGACTTGCATAATATTCAAGACATCCATATCCCCATCGAGGATGAGTTAGGGCGGAAACATGCCAGAGAACAGACCAGATGAGCAAGAGGCTTCGAAGATGCCTCCCGCTCAAGGGTACTAGGTAGCTATTTCAGTAGTCCCCCATGGTGTGCACAAAACGACCAGATGACAGCCGTGTTTCCGAGCAGGCCCGGTGGTCGGCCTTCTGCACAGCCGTGCTTGATGATGAGTCCCCCATTCGCTCATTCTCCAGGGTGGTTGTCATGCAGCACCACCGATCTAGGGCTTGCCGTCGCGCCGCCGATGCATACGCAAGAAAAGAAAAAAAAACATGAACAATCCTGGAACCAAAAACGTCCATCCAGTGATTCTAGGATGACAGAGTCTGAGTAACTTTCAAAAATTTCTCATATACCTGTCATCGGAGATAGGGGAAAAAAGCAATAGAATGCGCATGCACCAGAACGAAAGGAAGGCTGAGGTGAGCCAGAGGTGACGTATCAGCGATGGGCTCAGCACCTCGGGAGTTGCTTGAACGCGTTTGCAGGTTTGCTTTGTTTGGCAGATTTCCTCCTGTACCTCTTAAGAACAAGCATTCCATGTTATGATCCTCCTCGCAGGGCATGTGCAGTAGGTCCCGGTGAGAAGCCTCGTGGTTGTTAGTAAAGCAGGTAGTTCTGAGGCATGGAGAAGCGATGTCCTGTCGGATAGGTTCCACTGTTGGTTGTGGTGTGCAGAACCTCGCTTTCCAGGTTGAAATATGCCTGCAGAAACCCTGAGATAATCGAAGGTCCTCAAGTTGTGCTTCTGGGATTGTGAGTGTGCGGATGTGCGGCAATGCGCCTCTCATAGCCACTCTGAAAATGATTTCAGGATGTGGCGCCAATCAGTGCTTTTACAGTCGAAAACGATTTGATATCTGATACCAAGTGAGCAAAAGGTCGACGCCTGACTTTAAGGGCCTTGAATTCCATAAACAAGCACCAGCATTCCTGTGGGAGAAAGCTGACGAGCCCTGTAACTGGTGATAATAAAAAGTGGCAGGCGGCCAAATATTTGTGCAGAGTTATTAACTTCGACAATGTTTGTATCCAGAAATGCTAACTTCACGAAGAGATTGGTAGACTACCGGGGAAGCTGATGGAAGACTGAAGGTGGAGTGCTCATGCCCGGGGTTTATTGAAAATCACTCTTCGGAGATGTAGACAGCCGTTTCCATATTAATCACTCGGCTTTGAATCCCCCCCTCGGAAAACAGGCAGGAGCAGTTATCCCGTTTAGCAGCAATTTGCGAAGTTACTTACTAAGTATACTTCTCAGTAGTGTGCAGCTCTTAGCAGGTCTGGGTCTGTGATGTAGAGTATCGTTTCTTAAGTTAAAAAAGTAAATGTTTGCCGGAAGTCAACCGTGTGTGCTCGCTTCAGTTGTACAAAATGGCTGCACCAAGAAAGCTGATGCTATCATCAACTCTGCACAATAAAGGAAAATAGGAATAGTACCAAGAAACACGCTTCAGTTTCAATTTGCTGGTCGCTTGATAGTGTTATCGAATCGGATGTACGCAGCTGTCAATGAAATGGCAGTTGCTGTCGTGGTGATCGTGGAATACTTTCCTTCTTTAACTGCCAGATCGGGTAGTAAGAGGAGTGTGGTACGCTGATCAACGCCCGTCTGCTGTAGTAGCCACAAGGCAACCGATCCCAATGCGCAAGGAAGGAAGGAAGGCTCATAAATACCGGTGGTTAGCCTATTCTAGAAAGAAGGCTGAAGATGAAGAGGCACTTCGCGTGTTGGTGATTATTGGTGAAGCGAGCGACTGCAGAAAACCAAACACTTTTATGCGAAAAGTAAATCGAGTCAAGAGCCATGAGAATTGAGGCCATCTGTCTACCTATTGTACTCTCATCCAAAACGAACTTGTGCTTTTGGCTACAGAAAAAGTTTATCTGCTGTGGTGTGGCATTCACTGAATAAGTCGTTGAATGTTACTTAAGTAGTCACTCCGGAAAGAAAGTAAGTAGTCGCAGGAAGTTGTTTTGTCTCCTTCTCCTCCTCGTCTGCAGATGAACCCCTCTTCCATCTCGTCCCTCCGGCTTCAACTGGTGTTCTGATTCCTTACCAAACTTTTTTTCCCCTTCCCGTTCCCCCGCCCGCCCGCCTCCTCTTCCCCCTCATTCGTCCGCCGCGCCATTGTCATTCCCAGTGGTCCTATCATTGCAACTTATTCCTCTCTCTAATAAACACCAAGTAGAGGTCATACCTACTCCGTATCAAACAAATACACACACGCGCAGCTGTCATTAGTTCGAACTACTCGGTTGTCTTCGGTGGTCTAACGGAAAACTAACACAACGGCACCATCTGGCGTTTTCCGGCGGTACAGCAGCTGCCATCATTTTTGCAAACCAGCAGTCACGATCTCCATCCACTACGCGTGACAGATAGCAGACAATTCATTGTACTTCGCTTTGTCTACGTTTGTGGGATACACGTCCTAGCAACTTTGGTTGGTAAGTGCAATTCCTTTGCTGCATTTATGTTCAAGTTGGACAACGTCTGTTCTTTCATGCGGCTTCATCCCACTAACTCGCAGTATTTTTTTCAGATCCGGCCCGCTGCACGAACTTCTCGTTAAAGGCCAGATCGCACACGATTACCATTCGGCCAATAACCTGGCTAGCCCTTAATTTGTCGCTCTTCGTCCCACGCCTGAGGAATTACAACTTCTACTCCAAAGAAACCAGTCCTTCGAACGAGCTGCTAGCCTCTGTCGTATTGCTGGGGCACTGTCTTTGACGAATTCTTGTTCCTCTGAGCGGGACCCAATTTTGAACGGCCAGCAAATTTTCTTCCTGTTCGCTACGGACCGGCAATTACCGTTCGCAACATTCCCTCTAAACCTAGAAATCGAGAAATCGACATTTTAGGACCGAAGACCTACGCCTACACCGTTGACTGAGCGACAAAGCTTATCCAATCTCCTCATTTCTAACACCTGGAGGTTCACTTTCAGTATTTAATTTCGCTGGTTGGCTGGAACTTCTCAGTCGGTCTTCGTGCGGTTTCTGCAGTCAAACCAGTTTACTTTGCTACAATCTACATCGCAAAAATGACTACTCAAGCACTCAGTCCACCGGATGCCACCACTTCTTATGCTGCCGCTCTAACATCGGGCACGGTTTCCAAATCTCCCGCTTCCAGAAGCGAAGCATTACCTGCATCAGCAAATACGAAGACTTTGGCCAACGGCATTACAGGACCCGTAAAAGGAGCGTCAACGTCTCACTCTGTTCCTGGTGATCCGCGGCTCAAAACATCCCCCGGTGGTAATTTATCTGCTCCAGAGGTTACGAGACAATCAACACCAACTATCGGTGGTATGACGGGCTCCAGGTATGACGACGAGGTGGCTGCAACCACCACCGATGAAAAGTCCAACGGATGGGAAGGAAATTCACAAACGTCTAGTCACAAATCCAGTGGTGCTGATACGGTTTGGGCTAGTGAATTCACTTCGCAGCCTACTCTAAATTTTTGGAAGAAGCGACAGGAGGAACTTGCGGCAAAGCCAAAAAGTATATCTCCAGTGATTCCATCCTCAGTTTCGCCAGCCCCAACGTCAAAATCATCGACGTCGGAAACGGGCCAAAATTCCGGAATGAAGGGCGATGAAAAGAAGGATTTGGATGTGACAAAGGAGTCCAAAGAACATAGGAAGGGCCCCGATGAAGGTAAATTGAAGTGCTCCGAAGACGATGTCATCGTCGGACTTTAGATACATTGAGTACATATTCTGACATTGAAACTATTTGACAGCCCCTACCAAACGCAGCTCCCGACGAGGTCAGACCTATGACAACGATGTTCCGGCTTCATTACCGCCTCCAGTTACGGATACCGTCTCATGGCCAACTCCAGATCTTGCACAAGGCGAATTTAAGAAGGAGAAGGATGAGAAAGAGAAGGAGAAACCCGTTCCTCATACAGGACGCAATAAGACATGGGTTCCAGTAGCAATCGATCCCCCGTATGTTCCGCCAATTCAGACGAAGGCTGGGCGCGGAGGACGAGGAAATCGAGGTGGTCGCGAAGGGGGTAGAGGCGGTGTAGCCGGAGCTACACATGGCGGTGAAAGGTCTGAAAAGGCTACTGGTTCTGGGCCAGGCGCCTCGGGAGCACTTGAAAGCGATCGAGGCCGTCAATACCCCAACAATCGCTACCAGGGTGGAAAGGGGCCAAAACGCTCATCGAGTGCTGGGGGGGCTGTACAACGCCGGGAATCTAAGGCTGGAATGACTAATGGAACCAGTGAACGGAGGAAAGACGCTTCAGAGTGGGCTGTAGAGGCAAGTTCATCTGGCCTTGCCGGTGCGGCAATGCAGACCGATAGACCAAGAACGACTAGAGTCATAGAGGATGCCAGTGATGCACGTCAGTATTCAGAGGGGCAAAAGTCGCAAGCCAATGGCTACCAATCCAGATCCGAAAGGGGTGCGGGTTGGTATACAGAGGGACCTAGAGACCCTGACTCTTCTAGTCCATTTACGGCTAATACGTCACGGGAGCGTGGAGTGGAGCGCGGCCGGGGTGGATACAGAGGGAGGAATCATTATGCTCCGTTCTCACATGGGCATTCCAATACCACCCATCTGTCAAACCAGCAATTCTCATCACAAAACGCAAGTGGGCAACAGTTTATCCGACATCCCCAGCCACGTGGCGGATCTTATGGGCGGCGAGAGCAAGCAGCATACAATGGCAATCCATATCGATTTAACCCTACTATGCAGCATCCCCCACCTCCTCAGTTCGCACCAGCATACGGTACTCCCGGCTTGCCTTACGAGTATGCCATGATCCCTTCTGGCGGTTTGACGGCTGTTGATTTTGCGGCATTGATCCATCAAATGTCAGTTTCTCGCCCTTTTATGCGAACTCAGCACGTTCTCTATAATCGCTAACTATGGTGTCCAGAAATTACTATTTTTCGGTGGATAATCTGTGTAAGGATATGTATCTGCGAAAGCACATGGATGGTGATGGATTCGTGAGGCTATCATTCCTCATGGGCTTCCAAAGAGTCCAATTACTTACTAAAGATATCGGCGTATTGAGGGAAGCCTGTCAGATGTCTACCGAAATCCAGCTACAGTATGGGCTGGATGACTACTATGTCCGCAAGATGGAAGGTTGGGAGAATTGGGTCTTGAAAGAAGAGGATCGCGATGAATCAGCAAAACGTGAGCAAAGCGATTGGCATATTGACCCCCGTCAACGCAAACCCAATGGTCTGACGCCACCAGGAGAAATGTCCGGATCCGCTGAGCCATTCTTCCCAGGTCCTTCCACCATGGCTTCGATGTTTTATCCGCACCCGATAAGTACAGCAACGACGTATGGGTATCCAACTCCAACTCTAACTTCAACCCTTTCTGCAGCCGTACCAGAGTTTTCTCCTTCCTCACACCACGGACATGATGGTGCGTTCAACGCCTCAGTGCCACCTCAAATCGCCGACGAATACTCAGACACCGATGTTGATACCCTGATTGTTGTCGTCAAGAGGCCAATGACAGGAGAAAGCCCGTCTGCGTCGCCCGAATCTTCCCTTAACCGACAGATACCAAATGGAGTGTCTGAGGTTGGAGCTATCAGCGAGATGCTGCAGGGTACCGATTTAAGTAATGGTGATGGTGCGTACGATGAGGCCGGAAGAAGACCCCAACCTAATGGAAGCGCAAATCACCGCTCACATAAATCCCAATCAGATATCGGATGGTTCAGCTCGCTGAAGACTGGACCGGTCGATTCCGTGACACACAGGAGTTACACTGAAGTTCATGCCCAAGCCCTCAAGCAAAGAGAAGCAGCTGGTGGGGCGAAGCTCAATAACGATATGGTTACATTGTACAGGTTTTGGTCACACTTCCTTGTGAAGCGCTTCAATGCCTCCATGTATAAGGAATTCAAACTGTACGCGCTCGAGGACGCTGACTTGTCATCAAGGCATGGAGTTGAGGAGATTTTTAAGCTCTATGAGCGATCATTCCAGGATCGCAGCATGGTTAGCCATGAGATGATCAGCGATTTCATTGAGTTGGTCAAGCTGGAGGCTAGTCATGGGGAATCGCTCGGGATTGAGAAGCTGAAATCGATCCTCGTAAATCCGAACCTCAAGGACGATTATAGGAGCACCATCAAAAGCTTGATAGATCCTGACCTTAGCGGCATCATGACTAATGGTGTGGGCAAGAAGAACAGTCATAGCACTCCGGCGGAACCCTACAAGTCTGTAAGTTTACCTGTATCCAAGCCAAAAATTTGTTTTTACTCACTCGTAACTGCAGTCGGCCATGGTGGCGTAGGTGGCAATCTAGGACGAGTAAATGGTTGGCTTGGTACGACAGGTTGTAATAATGATTCGACGAACCAACATTTTGTGAGAGCGACATGGAAGGACATGTCCACAGTCTAAAAGCAATACGGCGTACCTTTTGTGTTTTCTCAATTTTAGAGAGTTGTATTTGATTCCGGGGCGCTTGTCATTTACGGTTATTTCTATTCTTATCGGCTCCTTATTTCTTTTCCTTTAACGAAAGCTCTAGAAAAGGGCTACTTATGTGGTTGGCTGGATTTCATTCATCTGTCTCACCTCTGGACTGTGGATTGGGGGTGAGGTTTCGGAAATGGTTCACTTTATGGGGGGTTTTGGGGCGATTTTCAGAGCTATCATATTATCCTTGCCTTTTGCTGTGCTGTGTTTGCACTATCTGGAGACTGTTTTTTTTTGTCTGTCAGTGCTGTGGACTAAGGATAAAGAAAAGAATGGAAAACGGGGCTTTTTTGTCTATTGTGCGGGTTTCTGTTCGTGAGTATATATTTTTGATAATAAGGATTGGGGAGAAAGTGAAGGGTAACATCGGTTTCTTCATTTCGTCTTCTCAGTGTGGTTTTATCAGTCTAGCTGCACTTTTATCAGTTAGATGGTGGATGGGAAAATCGAAGGTGTGAATTGTAACAGGGTGTTTGGGGGGTCTCCCCACCTAACCAGGGAGAGGAAGCGGGCACTGCCATACTAGAATACAGTATGAGGTCCGAGTCAAGAACTGAGCCAGTCATGATCTAGCGCTGAATAAACGGGAACTTTGGTGTAACAATGCACACTAGCTAGCCTTTCTTATGTGTGAACCCACAACCTCATCTGCAAACGGATTACCAGTTTCACTAGTGACGACTCAGACGCCTGGGGCAAGTCTTTGCAAATGATATAAAACCTCCTATTCCCACTTATCCCAATAGCACTCGACATGGCCCACAAGCACCTGCACCCCCTGCTCCTTCCACTCCACCTCGCCATCCTCTTTGTATCCCTACTCTCCCCGCCATTCCGTCACCGCACTGCTCTCTTCAGCACTTTAATAGTAGCCACATTCGCCCCGCTTTGTCTCCGGCCCATCTCTTCCGATCCGGCCGCAAGCTACGGTGCAGCAACACTCTGGGTCTTCACCCTAAAAGTGCTGACGATCCACCTCTTCTCCACCCCAACACCAGAATCAGCACTCTACCGCCCCAGAATTGAGGCGTCTGGCGCCGCGGTATCCTACTCTCCTCTCAAAAAGGTAGGATGGGTCTTTTCTCTCCTCTGTGCGCCGCGCGGCGTGGGCTGGAATACCAAGGCGGCTGGCATACCATCCACCACTTCGCTGCCTCAGTACCGGAGCGCAGGAAGCTATATTAAATGGGCGTTCAGCCGAGCAGCGATGATATACCTACTGCTTGATTTAGCAAGGACGTTCACATTGAAGCAGCCATACACGCTCGACCTTTCGGACCCAGGGTTTGTACGTATGGGAGATCCCTCCAGAAGCATACGGCAGCAGCTCCAAGATATGGCTGCGAATGGCGTCAGTGCGTGGGGTTATATAGAGATGCAATATCTGCTTTTGTCCAGCGTTTTAGTCGTCGCCGGGAGTCCACCGGAGAACTGGCCCCCGCTGTTTGGGGGCATTCGGGAGGCTTGGAGTCTTCAGCAACTATGGGGGAGAGTGTGGCATCAGATGCTACGAAACTCTCTGATTCCTTGGGGGAAGGCAGCGTACAGATTCCTAGGATTAGAAAAGGGGTCAGCTGCGGCGACGGCTGTGATGTTGGTGATAGGGTTTGGAACATCGGCAGCGGGACACGCCCTGGCGATATGGACTGTCGATCACAAATCTGGTGGAGGGGCAGCGGCATTCTTCTTGATGCAGGGAGTTGGGATAGGTATGGAGTTGGTGGTTTGTTGGATATATGGGAGGATAAGGGGCGAGGTTGGAGAGAAGGAGAAGAGATGGGGAAAAGTTGTCGGTTTCGTATGGGTAATAATTTGGGTTACGTGGACGACCCCATTGCAGGGGAATGAATTTGTGGAGATCGGACTGTTCAAGACCGATCCGGTGCCATGGAGTCCCATCAGATCGACACTCGCGCTGCTGGGGTAGTTGGAGCGTAATGATTCGTTTATGGATGTGGATTCATGGATTCAATAGAGATAGATCGGATATAGTCAGACTTCTCATTCCTGTAGCTAGAACCCCCAACCGCTTACCCTTATCCATGCGTACAATGGGTGCAGACTCCCTGTTCATTAACATGAACATTCAACCGATCTTCGACAAAGTCCCTCGTAACCATGACGCCCGGTCGGATAACCCTATGTTTCTGTGGGAGCTCGCTCTTGACCTACAGATTCGTCGTTAAGCCTGCACGTTCAAAAGAGAGGGGACTAGCGGTACTTGTTCAGTTGTCACATCCTTTCCCTTGAGCTTTGCTTCCCATTCTTGGGTTCTTGCGAGAATTTCTGGCGGAGGTCCTGACATCTTAGAGGGAGAGACGTGGATGAAGGTTCGTGGTGTTGTCATAGATCGGTAAAAGGGTTATTGTGTGGTTGTTTATCTGGCGGGATGAGCGTTGGGATGAGATGCATTTAAGGTGTGGTCCGAGATGACGTAGTTTCATCCGCTCGCCTGGAAGCTCATCACACGAGCAGTGAGTAAGAATACTGCGTGTAGTTGTGGCTTGCCGGGGTTGCTCTTCTGCCAGGCCGGTGCTCTAAAACACCAGGTATAAGTTCGAAACCTACGTTGATCATTAGCTATGTGTGAAGATCCGACGTTCGCAAGCTTTAAACTTGCGGACATCGCTCTTTTGCTGTTTCTCTTGTCTGGGTGGGCCCCGCCTATTTTTCCCGCTATTTACGCCTGCAAGACGGCGGAGTATGGGGCATAGTAGTTTCTCAGCACGGTTTCTGATAGGTAAGGTCTTGTAAACAGTCGAAGATACGAGAGCTGATCGTCTACCCGAGTTAGTAGAACATAGCACTGTAAATGCTAGGCTACTCTCTTTATACCCTCCCCCGATGGTCTAGTGCTTTCAACAACCAGTAAGTCCTCCTATGAATGGATTTAGTTTTAATAGCGAATAAACCATTCATGCAGCGTATAATACATATTCAAAGATACTAAGTGAGTATAGACCAAGTTGCTTATCCTTCTCCTTCGAGACCATACATACTATCATACAATGAGATGACCTCATACGAAATACAGGTTCCTGAGCGGCCTGACATCCGCTCCATCTCCGCACGCTATTCTATCATCCGCTTCTCCGCATCTGACATCTTTCGTTGAGCGGAGGCCGATGCAGGCAGACCTTGTTGAAGTAATAGTTGATTGATTATCTACAGAGGCTACTAAGGCCATATATACGGTAGCCCACGTACGCATTCATCTATCTATAGCCAATTGAATACCACGGCTGAGTGCCATAAGCCCATCGGCCCGTAAGCCTTACAAAGGCTGACGATCTATTTATGCAACAGTCCCTGTTGCGATATGGAGGGGAGAACCGCGTGTATATGATCTATGGTACAAGAAGGAGAAGGACTCAAGATATATACAAGTGAGCTGTGTACCTTATGCCTTACCATCAGCCCCGCTTATAGTCAGCTCGTATCAGGCCCCAGTACATATGTAACAGGCCCGATGCAGCCTTCGACGGGTGATCATTCATGACCGATCTGCCACTCGATGCATTCGGTGATCCATTATCTGACTCCCGATTCATCAAATTTCTAGTCTCGAACGATACAGGAGATATCCTTTGCTACATCCCCGCCATGCCTGTCGAGTGGGGTTTGTCTGAAGTTTAAGGCAGTATGGTTACGATGCCAGGAATACGTGTACGTGCTCTGCGTGGGTAAAAGCCGCCCTTGGTGCGTCCGATAGTCAGGGGAATGAAAGTCTTTGGAGAAACACACTGAGATCCTATCGAGCCAATGCGGTTTTAACAGCGTCGATTCCCATGTAAAAGCTTGCCCAGAAGCATAAAATATTCCTCATTCTCTGACGCTCCAAACCTATCAAGCTAATAATGCTTTACAAGCGACAAACCCACAATTAAACAGGATATCAATACTATGAAGCAGAAAGAGAAACCTAAAAGCCCACAAATGCCGTAAAGGCCTCACCACTATCCACCACCAAATCCTACCCCACCATGTCACACCTAGTACGCAATCCTGTTTCTACCCGTAACAATTCCCTCGATGTTGTTTTGAACCTGATTAAATCTCATCGCTCCGCAAATCTCGCTCTCAAAGTGGTTTACCAAACCGGCCAAGCTCACGAACTCTTTTCCACAGGATCTCTTCGAGCAGTGGTAGTACTTCTGGCTATGCACCGGGCTGTTGAGGTGGCTGTTGAGTGCCTGCAAAGTCCTAAATTCCCTCTGGCAGAGGAGACACTCATAGGAATACCCATTCCATGCTTGCTCCGAAGCTTCGATGGTCTCGTTGTAGCGTTGTGCTCCAGGGTACTCGATCATCCTCTTCGTGAAGACACCTTGCTGATCACGGCTTCGGATGGTGTGGTAGATAGACTCACGATTGATCTCGGGACGGCAGCTGTACCTTGTTAGAAACCAAGAATTGGAAGGGATGATAAAGAGGGGTAAAACTAGCCTTCCGGATTCGAGGTGAGATGTGAGGCCGCTTGCGGTAACATATTTGCTTGAGCACCAAGGGCAAGTAATTGTGCTGCCGCGGTGGACCTTTGAGTTGAGGTGCTGTTCTCAAGTAGCTCTGTTAGGTACCTGACAACGGAGGTAGAAAGAACTGACCATCCTGAGACTGTTGTCACTGATGAAGCTACGATCACAGGGCTCACAGTAGTGAGGGGGTTTCCAGTGATTCAACACAGCCTTGTGCTGGTTCAATGCCGACTCGCGGTTGAAAACCCGATCACACCTGTCACACTCATAGACATACTGATGGGCGGAACTGTTGCTGATGTGCTGCTGAAGGGCAGCAACGTTGGTGAAATGGCGGTCGCAGTCTTGACAGTACACCATGATGCGTTAAAGGGGTTACTGAATGTTAGCAGATAGCTATGAAGCTGTTTGAAATGATTCACTTAACGTGTGGGAGAGCTACCCTTGTCCATGCATGACGCTAGGCAGTTCCAAGTGCTCATCCAATCACAAAAGTCTCAATAAGAGCGACAGCTTGTGAAGCAATTATATGTACATCTATGATACGGGAGTTTTAGTCATGTTTTCTGAATAGGCAAAACAGAATTTACTCCAGACTGTGTAGCAAAGAAACGAAGTGGAGAATTGTCAGAAAGATGATATTGGCTGGGTTTTCATTAATGGGGTGGATTGTAAATACGATTTCTTGCGTCAACATGCAAATCTGCCCTATTGAACTATCAGATAGGGGCCCGCACAGTTTTTATATACCCGGGGAGCAATACATGTCTACGCGAGCGGTCATGGACTACAAGTGATTAAAGTCACTGCAAAGATTGTGCGCACCAACCCGGCGGTCCAGTAATGATCGTAGGTTCTATCATTCACCCCCCTACTTATTTGTCTCATATTGATTGGCAAGTGGTGGAAATTTCTACGGAGTCTAGATGGATGCTTATGGGGTTTTCTGGTTACAGTTTCAATGGGAAATTTCCTATGGCATTTCAATGTTGCTGAGGAGAAGCGATCCCGAGACCTGACGGAAAAGTTAAATCTGGATTTATCAATCCCCAAAGGGTTTCGAACGCCAACTACGAAACCATGAGATATGATGAGATTATCAGTATTGTGTGCGAACGCTTCTGATGCGTTGCCTGAATAAATGCCAACCTTATTATGTTATTACTGGATTTCAATGCGCTCCTGCTCCGTAGCAAGGTTCAGCAATACCCAACCCTTAAGAATCCTAGCAACAAGTGCCAGTCCTAGGAATAACAATGTAAGGGACAAGCATCAGAGAGATATGACAGCTGGGATGAAGACGCTTACCGGTAGCCTAAAATGCCCTGTCACCAAACGTTCAAAGGTTCGATATTAGTATGGGAGGCCCATTTCAGGTTCAGATTGGGTACTATAGATCAGGCGTCAAAACAAGAAATTCCCGCTTATCTTGTAAAACCGCTTGCTTTCTGCTCTATGTTTCTATTCTGTTGACAATAGGGTTTGCCCGCATACTATACACCTATATAAAAGCCCTTCACCCATCTATATAATATATCCTCCTGTTCTCGTAAATTACCTATGAAAACTAGAAGATCTGGGCATCAAGATTCGACATCAAAAGCCCCTCCGGAGTCAGAAACCAGATGTAAAAAATAATAGCTCTTACGCTATATACCCTATAGGGGACCCAATAAATCCAAAACACTTATAAAACTAAAGTTTCTGTATATGGCTTATGAAAGCCTTAGGGAGCGAATATGTATGGCATTTAAAATGCTTCTCTAAGAATAGTAGCCAGATTTAGTTTATAAGTATCAGCACTTTTATAGTACCCCTATAAGGTAGCTATTGCGGCAGAGGCTTCAAAGGATACTACTCTACAGAGACTGTAGATACTAAGTACATAGAGTACTGTACCAGGCTTTGAGGTTACAACATTCGGCGAGCGTGACCCAATATTTTTGCAGATACACTCATCGAGTGACATATTCTACGAAAGATACAGATAAGTAGTGACAGGTTGTATGACTGCCATCTATGATGATAGGGTACGAAGTGGCATGAGGCGAATTTCCTTGGGCTTCAGTAAGGAAAGCGGCGAGATCAGGTGAATTGAAGCATGGCCCAGGTGGTGGATTCAATGCAAGAGGTGTAGATATCGCCTAGTAGATGGACTCGCACAGCTATGGAAGATTGGGAGGTCTGGGAGACCCGGACTCCAAAATGTGAGGTATTTTCCTAGAAGCACCTCTGCCGTGACACCTATTTCAACGAAACATCTCCTCAGTGACCGTGACACACATATTATATCTTGAGAGACAAACACCGCTGGTGACAGATGACGTTGTAACCTCAAAACCCGGTACAGTAAATTGTAAATACCATTTCTTGCGTCAACATGCAGATCCGCCCCATTGAACTACCATATAGCGACTGTCCCCGCAGTTTCTTTATACCCGCCGGGGAGTGTATCAGTCTTGCGGGGGAGACGTAAAAACCTAGCTATCTACCAGCAATTCATCTTGTGGCGTCCAGGGTATCCCGGGGAGACACGATGCGATTGGTGGGGATTAACCCAGCCATTGCCTTACGCCTGGGATCCTGGGCTTGCCTGCTTTTGCATCTTGTACCATTGCTACATGACAAGTATCTCTAAGTAGTATTAAATCTGGCATCACAGCCAAACGGAAACCCAAGAAGTGTCTCTAAGAAGACAAGCAAACTAGGCGGACGCTCGGCCCGCAGTGTTTCTCTGACTGACGTTGCACCGGCCGGCCCGCTGCTAGAATACCACCTGGGAACAAAAACCCATCTAGATTTGCTAGCCGTATGTGGTATCGAGTGCATATATGTAGCACTTGCATGTGTCATAAACCTTGTTATTACCGATTATTTAGAGTTATTTCACACCATATCCAAAACCCGGAAGAACTTCTTTCTTAATTGGCAGTACATGAAATGTGGGGTATCTAAACTGCCAGAATCTTGTTTATCTTCTGGATCGGTTGTCAAGTAATATGGGAAGTGTTGGGTTGGAGAACAATTAGCAAAACATAGACTGCTGCAATCGCTTGTAAATACCTCCATATTCCCATGTAGCATGGGTCAGGTATCCATTTATCCCTCTCCAGAGATACGGACTTCAGACGTACCGAATACACCCCCGCCAAAGTTCTGAGACTACCCACTCAGACACATCCTACACGACAAAGTGGCACACAGGTGTGTCGAATTAGCCAGTAACACCAACCCATTAGGGCCGTAGTCTCGTGTAGGTGAATTCAGTAAATACTTAGTAACAGGGATAGCCCTTCAATATCGGTGACCTGGTTGGCCTTTTGCAACTACACCTCTTGACAGTGTCTGCGTCTCCGAGACAAGCATGTACTCCACGGATTTTCAAGTTACCGGAAAACCGAAAACCTAACCCTTCCTTAGAATAACCCTTTAGCATTACCCAAGTCAGAGCAAGGGTTTCCCATCCCTGTAATTTGAAAAATGAAGTATAGGGACACCAGAAATATTAGCTCTCCAAGGTAGGTGTCCCCATACTTGGTTTTTCGACGAGTAGTATATATGGCTACCATTTTCTCCACGATTATACCTAATAAATACCCCACAAAAAACGTCCGCTTATTCCCGAGGTAGTGTGGTTATCAAACGTTGGGTTTAAAAGACTCTATAATCTTCATATCCTGTAATAACAGGTTCATCAAGATGGCCTTCATAATTTACATCCTCCTTGGGTTTTTCCCAATAGCTTACTACCTCCTCCCATACCTCACGGACTCCAAAAAGCTACGACGATTTCCTGCTCCCTTCCCCGGCGCATTCTCCGACTTTTGGTTGTTCTGGCAGGCACGAAAAAGAAAGCGCCACTTCGCCGTCCACGACCTTCACAAGAAGTATGGAAAGTTCGTAAGAGTTCAACCAAATCACGTATCTATCGCCGATCCTGCAGCAATTCCGGTTATTTACGGGCACGGAACCGGGTTTCTCAAGTCGTATGTTCTCCTGGCCGCGTCATTGTAGAACTCGGACTGATCTGATTGGTTACACGTAGTGATTACTATGATGTTTTTGTATCAATCCAACGCGGGCTCTTCAACACTCGTGACCGCGCTCAACACGCCCGCAAACGTAGAACCATCTCTCATATATTCTCGACCAAAAGCGTCCTGAAGTTCGAGCCTTACATTCACCATAACCTTGAGGTGCTTGCTTCTCAACTCAATAAGTTCTCTGCCAGCCCCGACCTTTCGGGCGGTTTCCACAAGCTAGATATCCTCCACTGGACTAACTATTTGGCGTTTGACATTATTTCGGTCAGTTTTACCATTCTTGCTACTATATAGAGTGCCCTACTAACAACTGAACCAGGATCTCACCTTTGGCTCCCCCTTCGGGATGCTGGAGAGTGGCAAGGACCAGGCCTTTGTTAAGGATCCCAACACCGGCCAAATCACCACTGCTCCCGCTATCGAAGTTCTCAACCGTCGTGGTGAAGTCTCGGGAACTCTGGGATGCGCTCCTTGGACCAAGAAGTATGCCAAATGGTTCCCGGACAAATTCTTCACTCAGGGCCTTAAAGCCGTGGAGGACCTCGCTGGAATTGCTGTTGCTCGTGTTAGTGACCGTCTTGATCATGGAAAGGGCGCCGATCGTGAAGACCTGCTTAAGAGACTCATAGACGGTCGTGATGAGAACGGGGCCCCTCTTTGTCGTAAGGAAATCCAGGCCGAAGCGCTCACAATATTGATTGCTGGATCCGATACGACTTCTAACACTCTGTGCTCTCTAATGTACTGGGTATTGCGGTCCCCCGGAGTTCTGGAGAAGTTGCAGCAAGAGCTCGACTCCGCTTTACCAGGCGACTGGTCGATCCCTAGTTATGCCTCCGCAAAGGACCTCAAATACCTCCGTGCCGTTATCAACGAAACCCTCCGAATCCATTCCACATCATCCCTTGGCCTCCCCCGCGTCGTACCTCCCGAGGGCACAACTATTTGTGGCGAGTTCTTTGTTGGTGACACAATTCTCTCAGTCCCTGCCTATACCATTCATCACTCTGATGACATCTGGGGAGACGCTGGGGTTTTTCGCCCGGAGAGGTGGTTTGAGTTGACGGAACTTCAGAAGAAGAGTTTCATCCCATTTAGCGCTGGTCCCAGAGCCTGTGTTGGACAGAATGTAGCGGAATTGGAGCTGATGACGATTGTGGCCACTCTCTTTTCTGGCTGGGATTGGAAGTTTGCGGAGGGAGAGAAGCAGGGATTTCCTGGTGCACCTTTGGACACTGCTGAGGGGTTCCTTAGGAAGCCGTTGGGATTGAATGTGGGTGTGAAGAGGAGGAAAGCTTAAGGTGGCGCGTTTTGTAAGATGGTTGGCTGTGATAGTGTTTTATGGGTTTGATTTGATAGCCTAGCTTGATTTTTACGAACTTACCGGATTTTGTATTGTGATGATTTGACAGACGGTTGTATGATGCTTTTTTCTAGCGTTGGCCAGGTAGTCCAGACCAGGCGCGTCGGGATTGCTTGTTGTGATTCTGAAACCACATACATGTCTTTCCGTTCAGCATTTGAAGCTGAATTAAACACTTCCCTTCCTTCAATTCGAATGTGCACTTTCTCCCCGAAGCCAGAGGTAACCCACGCGTCATTGCGAATGACATGATGTGATTGTAAAATGTACTCACCATATCAGCTGTCGCAAGATGACGCCAAAGAGACCAACAATTCACTGCTAACTGGTTATTGACAGATCGAGAGCTGACGTGAGACATTACGAAGTTTTCCTGTTGAAATATGTATGGGGAGAACCGTGTGAATAGACTTAAGATACAGAGACTGGAGAGCAGGAAAAAGACTCGAGATATATACAAGGTAGTTGGGTGCCTTATGCCCTACCGGCTGTGTGCCTTGACATCAGCTCAGCTGAAGCTCAGCTCAGTCAGGTTCATGCAACATTTCCTGCATGAGTGCTACCGAGTGAGCAGAAATGAGTCGACTTGTATACAACCCATGGTGATACAAACCCCAGGAAGTACCCCGTCATTTCGACCTCAGCTTCTTCAGTCAATAAATACTATTTCGCAATATCTATCTGCCAATCTGTTCTCAATTGTGAAGCCAGACCCAACCATCTAACATATATTCAAGGAACAATTGACAATTGACAATGGCATCTCCCGACTTGACTGATCCCCTCGTCCTCCAGGCTCACGTCTCCAGCACTTTCCTCCCCATTTCAAATCTCACCCGCCTTACGGGGGGATTTGCAAACTTCACCTTCCGCGCAACAGTCACCCAGCCATCCTCTGCTTCAGTCGACAATGCAGCGACAGTAATCATCAAGCACGCCGAGCCTTTTGCTGCTCTCGCTCCAGATGTATCTTTCGACCCAATCCGCTGTGTATGTTCCTCTTTCCATCTTCTAAACGTTAGCTTACACCGGTCTCCACAGCACTTTGAATATACAGTCCTTGCCTCACATCCTCCGGCCGTCACTTGTGTTGGTGGGTTGACGCTGAAAACACCAACCGCATACCATCATGACAAACAGCACCACATCCTGGTCCTCTCCGATGCCGGAGAGAAGAGTGTAAACCTCAAAGCCTGGCTCCTCTCACCGGCTACCTGCACACTCAAGACCCTCTCCCTTGGTCAGGGTCTCGGAATATTTCTCCGATCCCTCCACAGTTGGGGAGGCTCCCCGGAGCTCAGGAACGAATTGAAGAAGAACACACAAGCGGAAACAGTGTGGACGTGGGCAACCTACGGACGGCTGATAGAAACAATCAATCTCTTCCCCTCCCTCCTTACGCAGTATAAAGAGATATTTGCAGATGTGGTAGCAGCACCAGAGGTGGACGAAGAGAAAACACTTCTGCATGGTGATTTCTGGTGCGGCAATATCCTGCTCTCTCCAGAGCAGGATGTGGCAATGGTTATTGACTGGGAGATGGCGAAGGTGGGACATGTTTGGGGTGATATCGCCCAGATGTGCGCAGAGCTTTTTCTGCCGTTTCAGTTCCGTAGGACGAAAGAGGGGTTGGAGGTGATGGATGCGTTTTTGAGGGCATATGGGGAGGTAAGCGAAGAGGTTGCTAGGAGGGTGGTTATGCATTTTGGTGTTCATTTGGTGGTGTGGACGTGTAGAGTTCCTGGCTGGGGAAGCGCAGAGGAGGTGGAGAGCTGTGTGAAGGTAGGAGCAGAGTTTATTGAAAGGGGTTGGAGGAAGGATTGGAAGTGGGTCAAGGAGAGTGTTTTGGGGGCGGTTGTGAAAGAGGAGTGGATTAAGGATTGAGAAATCGTGGATATGCTATAGTAGCTGATGAACGAACACGACCAAAGCCGCTCCGTCTGCATTGTATAATACACGCCCGCCCGCAATGACATGACAAGCTTGAAATTCTAAAGAACATGGTAGAAGAAAGAGGCAGATAATGTACACCTATTTGCGCATCCAACAAATCCTAACTTCAATTACCCTTGTTCACTCGCACTTCCTACTCCTTTTTGGCTCCATATCCGTTGGGATGAAGAATCTTCTCAACCTGCTTCTAAACCGAGTGTCTACTGTTAATCCCTCTGTCCACTCCCCTTTATATTTCTCCTCCTTCCATACTCTCTTTGGCCAATCAACCTCCTCAGCTTCTAGTGCATTGATCTCCCCGACCTCTTTGCTTGCCTCAAGTCCATCCTCTACCTCTGCAGCCTCCATCAGAGTTCCCGCGGGTTCGGGTGATGTAATGAACGGTCTATGAATCCCCAATGCCACCGCCGCAGCCTCGCGACACACCTCATCGGCCATATGTCTACGGTTCACGTAGCGATACATTCGAATAGGCGTATTCAAGAAACCGAGGATATGCGGAAAGCTAACAACACCCACGGGTTCGAGAGTAACTGGCATTTCCTTTGGTAAGCTAGCCTTCGAGAACTCTTCGGCCTTCAAAAGTGGCTCGGGGATGGCATTCTTCATTTTCTCCTCCTCCACCGGTTCGTCGGGCTTCTGGGCAATGGCATCTTCAAGTTTTTCAACCTTTTCCACAGGAGCCGCTGGCGTTAGAGACCGGGGGGGAGGGGCCTCCAATGGCCCTAACCACCCTTCCTGTATACCTCTCAAATACTCCTTCCAAGCATGGCGGCCCACCACCACAACCCCCCCCTCTTCCTTCCTCCCAATACCCACCTTCTTCCTTACCTCCTCAATTGGCCCGTCTTCATCTCCCCTCCTCTCGCTCCGAATCGCCTCTGCAACTTTAAACCGCAACTCGCCCATCTTCCGTCCCTCGATAACATCGAAGTCTACGGCAGCCGCGTTCAGCACAGGCTTAACATAGTCGCGGAAGTGCTCTCTAGCCGCGTGGATACCGTCCCCAGGTGGAGCCGAAAGGTATACAGTGACTTTTCGAGGAAGTTCCATGGGTTCGAGAGGTTGGTCGGCAAGGTGCGAAACGATGTTGATCCATTTCTGTTTCACCAGCTTGGTGTGGTATCGGTCGTAGGCGACTGTGCTGCCGATTGCTGTGCACACCGTGAGGAAAATGGTCCAATTTCGAGAGGGAAGCTTTGCGCGGAGGCGGGGGAGGCCTATGTTATGTAAGTAGTTGTAGGGAAGATTTGAGAGGACAAGTTACCCATAGCCGTGAAGGCAGGATTCCCCGCTGCCGCTTTTGGAGACGGCAGTGGTGGCGGAGGGGGGGGTGGTGGAGATACAGTTGTCATCGCTGCTGGCTGAGCTGTTGGGTGATTTGAGGAAATATTTTTCGGAGCAAATTGCGGCTGAAAATGTTTAGATCGTGTAACGTTGCTGAGTGAGAACATATGCCACAATCCCTAGTTCACATCCACCATAGCCACCTGCCCTTCTAGATTCTCTGGGGTTATATCATGTTGTCAGGGAAGACCAGCAATGTAATTACTACAGGTAAGAAACTGCATGGGTATCTGTAATCTGTATGTTCCAACCATCATTTCCCAATATCCACCCCCCCTTCATACCACTTCCTTCCGCCTCAAAACTAATGCAGGGAAAAACACGAATTTATGAAAAGTTGATCAATAGCAATAGAGGGCATACACCGACGCCATTCTAATGCACTGCACCTGAAACTTTGCAAATCCCAAACAAAGACCAATATTCCATCTACAGGCCGCCTTGGCGACTCAGCCGATTACTAGACACCAATCAGTAAAAGATCGAATAGATTTGGACTGGGGCAAATTCAGTGCGTACAATCTAGTATAAGTGTATCCTATAAAGGGTAGACCGGTTTCCTCGCCGATTTGGGCTGGCTGGGCTGGCTGGCCTGCGTTGGCCCTGGCGGCGGCAACTTCTGGTCTCTCGGGGACATTTTCAAGTTCATCGGTAGGAAAGTACCTGGATTATTAGCCACAACTGGTGCAATTGAAAAGACAAGCTTACGAGGTATCAGTAATTGACGTCAAGTTCGGCTTGAACGGTGCATCGATAGCCCGCAAGCTATCCCAATTGACACCTGCAAAGAAAGGATGTGCCTTGATCTCGTCGGCTCCGTGCCGCCCCAAACGCTTGTCGGCAGAAGTGATCAAGTGCCTAATGAGATCCATCGCCTCCGGACTCAACTGAATTTCCTCCGGGAAATATAACTGTGTTTGCCAATTTACAATCTTTCTGTATGTCTCATGTGCGTCCTCGGCACAGAACGGTGGCCATCCGACAAGGCATTCAAACATAATTGTCCCCAAACTCCACCAATCGCACTCTTGACCATATCCAGAATGTAGGAAAATCTCGGGCGCAATATAGTCAGGGGTTCCAACAGTTGAATATGCCATCAACCGGCGGGACTTCCTCCACGTGTTGATCTGATTACGGTTGGAGACTGTAAGGTGGATAGCATCAACCATAACCGAGTTTCTGGGGCGTGAAGATTGCTGCTCGGTAGGTGGACTGGAGCTGTTTTCAAGGAGTCTTTGGTAGTAGGCTTGGTCGTGAGTCTTGTGAAATCCCGTTGACAGCCCAAAATCAGATAGCTTAATGTGGCCATCTTTGTCAATCAGGATATTGTCGGGTTTAATGTCACTGCATGTCCGTTAGAGTGGAGAGGAGGGTAGGGCTTCAGTCAGGGGCAACCAACCGATGAATGAATCCAAGGCGATGGACTGCTTCTATGGCCAAGACACACTGTGCCATATAAAACCTTGTCACGTCTTCCGTGAAAATCTCGTACTTGATGAGCATAGTCATCAAATCACCACCGGGCAAGAACTCCATGATTAGGTAAAGGTAGACGGCATCTTGGAAAGAATAAAAGAGGTTGACAACCCACGGAGAGTCCGAATCCGCCAGGACGTCTCGTTCGGCCTTGACGTGAGCCAGTTGATCCTTCTTAAACATCTCTGACTTGAGTAACGTCTTCATGGCGTAAATCTTTCCGGTGTCCTTCTTCTGAACCAGTCTTACTTCTCCAAATGCACCCTTTCCGATCACCTTGACAGTTAGGAAATCTTCCGCACTTAGACGCATCCGCCGCAACCGCAAAAACGACGATTCCTGTTTGCCAAGTTGCTGTCGCCGACGGTTCTTGCGCTCTTCCGACATACGAGCCTCGGAGGCAAGCTCTTGCTCAAGTTCAACTCGCCTGTGGTATGTCAGTAAGGTAGTATATTTTTATTCGACCAGATATCCAGACCGTTGATTTCGTTCGACTGCATGTGCCACGCTCTGGTTGTAATGAAGCTCCACCTTCAACTTCAATGCTTTTGCCCTCTCTTTCGTAGATGGTTGGAACAAGCTATCATCCCGATTAAAGACTACATAGTCGTCTCGTAGACTACCCGAAGCCTGTGTCGAGCCTGATGTACGAGGTCGTTGGCCACCTTGGGGTGATCCGGGAGTAGCGGGTTGTCTGGCCGAAAGATGCTGGTTTTGAAGTTGGTGAGCCAACCCATTTGCATCGTAGCCCCCACCAAATTGTTGCTGCTGTTGCTGCTGGAATTGCGCTTGTTGGGGGAACTGCTGGTATTGTGGCAGCTGCGAATTTGGGAACCCTTGTGGCGGGAACGGCTGTTGCGGTTGTTGGTAACCACCTTGCTGCTGCTGTGGTTGTTGTTGCCCGTAGAATTGCTGGTACATCGAATTCGGGGTTGGGGTGTAGTTGGGGTCTCTTCCGGGGTTCATTGTAGCAAGAATTATTCCTTTGCAGGAAGAGAGCTAGCACAAGGCAATTGGAATCTCTAACGGGCTGAGACGAAATGGACAACTTCGTGTACTCTGGGACTGACTGTGCGGGCAGTATCGAACAACTTCGTGTGTTCCAAGGACTATTCGGGAATTGTCCGTACAGTAGTATCGACCGTTGAGGGTTGCGGGTTCTAAGCCTTTGTCTACTGCTACCCATCCATTTCAGTTCAGTTCAGTAACATCCAAGGCAAAGGGATTAGTTGCTCCTACCCCGAGCTTAAAGCGAGTTTGGTCCCTGAAAAAGACCAAACTTGTGGCCAGAAACGTTTAAGGTAGATAGATGGTGTGCAAGCTCTTACCTCTGCGAAGGGTGAATTGGACTCAGAATCGGAAGAGAGGGAGCAAGTAGAAGACTTCCAGTCTTCGGGGGGCCAACAGGAGTAGGAGTGAGTGCTTAAAGGCAAGCAGCTAGGCAGTAGTGGCGGTAGATGTGGAAGTGGAAGTTGGTCAACCGGGTCAGCAAGAGGGGGCTGCGACTGGCGGCTCGGCTCGGCAGGGTTCATCTTCCAGTTGTCTACTTGCTTTAGCGTCAAACCTCGTTGTTACAAGAGAAATGAAGTTATGAGAGTTCACCCGAAGAAGACAACAGTAGATCGATAGGGTACGTGTCACAAATGAAGTCTAGGTATTCCGATGACTGTGAACATTCTCATAAGCTCCCATCTAGCTCAAAGAGAGCTCTTCCCTCGGTTGTTGCAGGCGGTTGCGGATGCATATCGCCAAGTTGCAGGTTTTGTTAGAGCATTCTGAGGTTCCGGGGCATTTCAATCTGTCGCATCGCACCTCCACTGTATATACGGAGCGAAGTTCAACAGGTGCTCCCCAGATCTCAATGATAATGGCTATAAGTACTTAAGTCTTCTTTGTGCCGAAATTCTCTCACATCGTCACCTTGTCTTTTCTGCATATCTGGGTCTATCAGGCTACTGAAGACATTTCTCTTCCTTTGCTATAAAAATTATTAGATACGTAGAATTGCCAAAGGCCCACCCATACTCCGTTAATCATCTAAAAGTTGTCTTAATAGAGTTCTGAACTGGGTTTGCCCTAAGATCGAAGTCTTGGCGGCAAAGCAACGTGTGGAATAGTGGGAAAAGTCAACCTCCGACGATAGTGGGAGTCTCGATAACCCCACATCTCTAGAAACCAATCTGCACCATCACAATGGCCGACAAACAGTGCGTCTACCCACTCGGATGGCCCCATTTTAATGTTCATCTGCTGAAGAATATTTACAGTACCGCCGGTCCGCTTAAGTCGGTACGAGTTGATGCTCTCGTTGTCCTCAAGATCTGCAAACATGCGTCCTCTGCGCACCCACAGACTGTAACTGGCCAGCTTCTTGGTGTGTGCCCAGTCCTGTGCGCGCAATACGGCATCTTGTTTCGGTTCGCTTATGGTTGGTTATAGGCATGGACGTCGATGGCGAACTTCAGGTCACCAACAGTTTCCCGTTCCCCACAATGGAAGCCCCCGTCCAAGACGACAAGCATGACAAGCATGATAGCGCTAGCGGTGCAGGCGCTGCCCCAAGAGCAAAGGCCAATACATACTACCAAGCTGAGATGGTGCGGTGTCTGCGGGAAATGAACGTGGATGCGAACAGTGTTGGATGGTATCAATCGGCAAGCCTGGGTAACTTTGTGAGTTCTCAGAGAGGGAAATTGGATATTAAATATGGACCGGAGAAGCTGATGGACTTCGTTTTTCGTTATAGCTCAACACCAACTTCGTCGAGAACCAGTGCTTTTACCAATCTAACCTCAATGAACGGACTGTTGCCCTGGTTCATGACACTGCACGCTCTACCTCTGGTGCGCTGTCACTCCGGGCCTTCCGTCTCACTCCTCAGTTTATGGCTGCGCATAAAGAGGGCAAATTCACCATTGAGTCTTTGCAGAAGCACAACTTGACCTACAAGGATATCCTCGTCGAGCTCCCCCTCACTATCTACAACTCTCATCTCCTCACTAGCCTCCTCCATCAGCTCGATAACCCGGCGCCCGCACCCCTCTCTGCTCTTTCCCTTTCTGCGCCGATGCCTCTCGCACCGAACTTTGACTCCCTAGATCTTTCCATTGACCTCTTCTTAGAGAAGAACTGCGATTTATTGCTTGAATCGATAGAGACCCACTACTCTGAAGTTAACAACCAACAATATTACCACCGCCAGTTGGCCCGTGAGCAGGCCAAAATCACCGTATGGCAACAGAAGCGGAAATCTGAAAACCAGCTACGTGCGAGTGCAAAGCAGCCATTGTTACCGGAGGATGAATGGCAGCGACTGTTTAAGCTGCCACAAGAGCCATCCAGACTCGAGACCCTTCTGAATAGCAGACAGATTGAGCAGTACTCGAAACAGATCGATGGGTTCACAGCTAGCGTCTCTGCGAAAATGTTTGCTGTCAACCAAGGTCTCCCAAGAACAGAAATCTAATGATGGAGTGTGGGTCATGGTAGTTGATGGTGGATTTGTTCACGGAGTTGAGGGAAAGGAGAAATGCATGACGAGATGACGCCTATGATGTAGCGCTGTCTCGCGGAATTCTTTCATTTCTGTGTCAGTATTTATTTAGCACTGGCTCTTTTTTTTTGATCTGTCAGGCAGCTTGGGCAGTGCCAGCGAATTAAGTGTCTGAAAGACTATTGTTTTTCTTGTTCTTTCTAGGCTGGTTGGGCAGTCACGGGAATAGAATCTCTCGAGTCTCAAACAGCTGTATCGTCTGCTGAAGGGGAAAGCAAACGTTCGGCACTGATACTACCTGATCATGCACGACATATCTCTGTACCACCAACAATACAAACCGTTTTATTGGTACTACTTACCTTGTCTCGAGCCCTGTCAAATTTGATTGGTGACTAACCCTAACTGCCATCGACGCACCCAGGTAGCCGACGAGAAAAATATGATGCTTGGCGCTACCGGATGGGCACGAGACAACTGCTTACCGGCAAGCTGCAACCAAAAAAACAAGAATGCATCGCCACTCTGCTTTTCAGCTTGACCTCAACCTTTACACACCACTATCAACTTGACGACCTCTCCCGACCGATATAGTTCACAGATAGCAAATGAGTGACATAGTCTACACGTGCGCATACACATATATCCCTGTCTTTATCCAACTCGCTAATGTAGCTGCAGTATCGGGGTAGTCCTTGCAATCGTTCTGCTCCTAGTGTTTCTCCGCGGTGTCTTCGTCCGCCGCGCACAGACGACCCATCGGTCGCAAACTGCTTTCGCGACGCCTCTAAATCCTCGCCCTGGACAGCAACCGCGTGCCGGCATAGTTGTTGTCGGTGGAGGATGGCGAGATGGTGGAGTTGGAGGTATCGGCTATGGCAGAGACTATCAATCTGTTCCCTGGTGGGTTTCTTTCTTCTCGACGATATGGCACATTGCGCTGATGTAAACAGGCCACCCGCAGTTGCAGTAACAGGTCGACAACGCGGTGGGAATTTGGAACCGGAAATATCGGAACTGCCACAATACGAGGCCTCGCCACCTCTATATGATACGATTTATAAGAATGGACCTCCAACAACGGCAGGGCAGCAGGAGACTGGCACTGCCCAGGTTGAGCTAGTGGAACTTGGGGGAAGCTCAGCCGCTGCTGCTGCGAGCCAACATCAACCTGGATCAAGGGGTGGCGATGCAGTGATTGACATTGGAATTCCACAAACACAACCAGAATCACAGCCGCAACCACAACCACAACCACAACCACAACCACAACCACAACCACAACCACAACCACAACCACAACCACAACCACAGCCACAGCCACAGCCACAGCCACAGCCACAGCCACAGCCACAACCTTCCGTTGTGGTCCAGGAGAACACGCAACAAGAAACCGGGATTGCTGGGAGAGTTTGGAGTCGCCTTGCGGGTCGTTTGAACCACTAAAACTATTTTAATGATATGATGATTATGAAGTTACGATTGCGGATTTCGGATTATGTTATGTATTTCATTGTGTGTTTCGCACTTTGGTGGAGTGCAGTGGAGTTTTTAGTGTTTTCTTTTGCTTTCCCCAGCGCTGATCTAGTCGTATAGTAGGCAATAAAGTATAGCCTGTGACCTAATTCTTGAAATAATCTATAAAATCATTAATGGTATTGAGATGCTGTGTGCAATACGGTGACCTGAAGCCTTCATTATAAGGCAAGATTTGGGTGAGTGAGTACGCACATGCCTGTATTTGAAGCCTTATACATCATTCAAACTACCCGCTGGGGAAGAGGGGAATGCAAGCGTAATCTAGGGTTAGGGAGAGTGTCATGCATCATACTTCTGCTAGCATGCAGCTTTGTTTCAACCTCCAACAACTTCTCAACAACCAAGTTCGAGTCATAGGCCACCATATTTCCACACAATCTGCTCCACCCATTGCCACAAATGTCATCACCCTCATCCCCACTCTCCCCCTGCTCCTCGCCATCCCCCCCGCCATCACCGCCACCAAAACGTCGCGCTTCAACCGCATTTTCGTCAGCACACTCCCACAGTGACTTGGACATGCTCTCTGACGTATCCTCCGACACCTCCGGCTCTGTCCCTGCCTCACCAGGCGGGATAGACCCACACGACGATGATCTAGCGGAACAGGTGTCGGTGTGTAGATGGGACGGCTGTGCGATGGATCTACGGAATATGGACGATTTGGTGAAGCATATACATGAGGAACATATCGGCACCCGGAAAGCGACGTATGCATGCCAATGGGATGATTGTACACGCAAGGGAATGGCGCATGCGAGTGGGTATGCGCTGAGGGCGCATATGAGGAGTCATACGAAGGAGAAGCCGTTTTATTGCTCATTGCCTGGTGGACATTTCCCCGGTTAGACTTTGGGGTAGGGTAGACAGCTAATGACGTGGCAGAATGCGACCGCTCGTTTACACGCTCTGACGCGCTTGCAAAGCATATGCGCACCGTCCACGAAACCGAAGCACTGCGCCCTTCGGACCCCGTTCCAAAATCCCATCCAAATCATCCTCTTAACCACCCGCGCAAACTGCACCCTAATCGCGAACCCTCTTTCTCTACATCCGACGAGGGACAGAGCCGATTCTATGTGCCAGAAGACGGTTATGACAGCGATGAGGAGAAGCTACCACCAAAGGAGCTGTTTAGACTTTTAAAGCAAAAGCAGGCGTGGGCGGAACAAGAGCAGGAGGAATTGAAGGAAACTCTTGAGAAACTTACAAAGAAGAGGAGAGAGACATGGGTGAAGAAAGAGATGCTGCTTAATAGAGTCTTTGAGATGGAGCTTGGGGAAGAAGAGGCGAGGAAAGTCTCTTTGGATTGGGTCTAGATATGAGGAAAGAGAGTATGGAGTTGTTAGGTTGCGCTTTACTGTTGTCTGAGACCGTTTCATAAGGGATTAATTTCTTGTACTAGGTTTTTAATTTGCGATGTATGGCGTCTGTTTGTTTGTATTGGCGTTATGTATTCTCTTTATGGATTCTGACCGCATCTCGTATCTAGACATCTGTTCGCGCCTTGCTATGCGGGCCCCCACCACTGGTAGGTCCTCATTGCCAGCCCACCTCCATGCTCAACTCCCTCTTCCTAGAGCCTTCTAGTTGGTTTCACGTTGTGCTCGCCTAGACCCGCCACAGGACTCAAAATCACTAAGTGTCAATCATGGTGTGCCCGACTCGTCTACACGTAACGCCATCTCGTCCGTTGCCGGGTCAGCCACAGCGGTAGATAGCAGCAGTCCTCCCGGAGTTGATAGCGGGACCAGCAGAGGGAGTAGTGAGGAATCACCACTGCCCGTGAGGAGAGGATTCGAGGGCCTGACATAGGGTAGCCAGAACCCAGCACCTCAAGTATTTACTAGTCCCCCACTCCAAATAGCTAAAGCAGATGGCATGTAACAGCCTAAGTATACCGCAATCTATCATAGCACCCATCCGAGAAAGGCAGATAGTCTCACGTCGTCAACGGCTCCTTCAGATTTTTCAAAGGCCTACTCTCAGCGATGGGAAGTATGTTCTTCTGTGGGCAAAAATCGAAAACTAATGAGATAAGGCGTATTGAGTGTACTTACCACGAATTTTCGGGCATTGTTATATCAGTTTGCATGCATGTCAAACATTCCAGGTGGCCACCCCGCTGTTGTATATACTCAAGCACATCGAGCAGCAATTTATCGCCTTCAATTAGAACGCCGACGACATAAGGGAGTAGGTTATTTATGGGCAGGTTCCCTCAAGGAACTGGAAGGGCCTGCATGTGCAATCACCGATCTCTTGCTCATGTTCATCTCTGTGAAAGTTCCGTTGCATTTTCCCAATCTCTCTCTGCCATCCCTCAAATCCCCTTCATGGACAAAATTTCAACCCAGTGGCTTAACGAAGTGCCCATCCAGTATCTAGTCGTTTATCGTATTCTTGATAGGTATGCTAACCATTGTTAATATCTTGAGCACGTGACATAAGTATGGGTTTTGGATCACAGTAGCTCCAAGAGAGCTTGGGGGATAGGTTCATGGGTATCTAGTGGTATGACAGCAATAGTCTCAACTGATGAAGTTGTCGTGGAGTGATGAGATAGAAAAATGCGTCGATTATACTCGATATGACCGATCATGAGAAAAAACCACGGCTTTGGAGTTTACAGCTAGGGTTTAATCTATTATGGTCTGGAGTTTCGCTACTATGAAATGAAATTAAAATGGTGGTGATAGATGTGTACTGATAGATTCAAGTACACATTACAATTACATGTGAGCTCCGCTTGACCTTCAGCACTTGACCAAATACTCTAAGAGCCATTTCTCTTCACATAATTTTAACCTGCCATTTGCATCACAACCACCACGATGATCGACTCCAGAGCTGAAATAATGCTTTAGCATCAATTTCTTGGCCAAATGAAGCAAACTAAAATAAAGCCGTAGGTGATTTCGATAGGGCTGGATAAAATAGAGTGTGGCCTTTGTTCCATTCGGATCAAGATCTAGAGTTTACCCTTTGGATTTGCTACAGACTCATTCGCACTATTTTCTCGGTGATTAGGCGGCATATTAATGACAACACGACCACATTAATAGGTAGAGGAAGAAGAGGATGAAGAGGATGAAGAGGATGAAGAGGATGTTGGAGAGAGGGAGGGAAAGGATCGAATTACAGAAAAGCCCGAACGGCAAGAGTATTAGAAAAAAGGTGTTTAGTAGTCGTAGGTATATGGTTTAGCAAATGTTCTATCGAGCTCAATGATATCCTGGGTAATAGTGCAATCCTATTTATTCAACCATGGTTTTTACTCCGAATGCAGTCACCAAAATCTAGTTTAACTTGAACTCCAAACGATGACAATCTGCAAGCTCCAACTGCCCTTAATACCAAGTATAGCCTCAATCTAGGATTATTTACTTGAAATACATTCCTCCCCGCTTGTGGAAATTATTTTGAATAGTAGAAATCTGTTGGTGTATTTTTTTTAAATGCCAATGTGTCCTCCATAACGACGCCGGATACACCAAACTTCTTTTCGCCATGCATGTTGCACTCGTCATCACTTGCTGTAAAGCCGGGCACCTTCTGTTACGTATTTCCCGCGGGCGGGGGATCTAGGCAGACACTAAGTTGCTCGTCGTGTTCATATAGCCGATCCAACTGATTACCAAATGCCAGAGATGCAGTCGTATTCTAGTCCACGTCCTCCATGACCATGGGATGCAGCAAAAGCCAATAGGAGGACCCCCCCTCCCGGGCATGACCCTTCAGCTGGTCCCGGGGGGGTACGGGCGGGGTTACGAATCGCAACACAGCATCCAACATAGCCTGTTGAACAATATCCCCGGTAGGCTTCCCTTCGGCTTTCTGCGCGGACAGGCAATTATCCATAAACGCATGCATCTTCAAGGTTTGTTTGTGTTCCGCCCCATAGGCGGTCTTATATCCCTCGAATGCTCTCTCGCATACCAATTTGGCATCTGCATGTCTCCCCTGAAAGCCATGCAAGATTCCGAGATACGTAGCGCATTTAATGGTGAATGGGTTATTCGGCCCGTATTTATTCTCGAAGCCTTTATATGCTCGTAAATACGCCGCCTCGGCTTCCGGGTACTTCTCTTGGGCCATAAGAGAGCTGCCTAGTTCCCACAAAGTGTCGAGAGTGGCGACGTGTGACGCACCAAGGACTTGTTCGAGCCTTGCAATTGCCAGGGAGTAAATCCGAGAGGCTTCCTCAGGCTTGTCTATGTAACCATAGTGATTTCCTATTTCTATGAGGCTATCCCAGATGTCCCTAGAAGAATCACCCCGCTTGTGAAGAGTTTCTGACATCTCAAGTGCGCGTTGGAGGATCGCCTCAGCCTGGCCGGATTTGTTCTGCTTATGCAAGGCCAATGCCAATTTTACGAAACAGCGTACGACAAAGAGGTTTTCGGTGCGGATCTTTTCGGATACCTTGACTGCCTCGTCAAGAGTGTTTTCAACATTTTTGTATTCAACATTTTTGTATTCGTTCTCCAGCCTCTCTTCCAGGGCGAGTTCGATAAGGCAATGCAGAGTATTAGGATCTTCCGAACCTAGACACTGCTTGGCCCTTTCAGCTGCCCATTTATACAAATCGGCCGCTATATCGTGATGCTTCTGGAAACTATGTACCTTCGCGAGCGCGTGAATGCTGGGAATAACATCCTGGTGGTACGATCCGAATAGCTCTACACGGTATTCCAACATTCGTCGGCAGAGAGGCTGCAGCCTAGCAGGTGAAAAATTGAGTTGTATTGAGTAAACCTTCAAAAGACGGTCGATTATTGTGCCGATAAAGTGATGGCCTTCGTCAGAACTTTTTAGCAAGCCCTCGTAATCTTCCACCAGGGCGAAATATAATTCCGTGACCTCCTGGAACCGTTGGCGAGTCTCGAATATACGCCCAAGAGCCAGAATGGCGAATAAAGCTTCATCCGAGCGAAGTTTTTCGGAGCTGCTATGCATAGATATACAATTACGCAGATGATATTCTCCGTCATCGATGTTTCCCAGTGCGTATAGATAGCGCCCCACGCGACCTGAAAGGGTCACAACCGCAGGCGTTGGTGCATCCGAGCAGACTTTAATTATGGCTAATACGTGGGGAAGATACACTCCGAATTCTGACTCGAACGTTAACCTTATGTCGCTGTGAACAAGGAACTGGTCCAGAAGAATATCTAGGGCTCTAGATCTCCATTTGCCGTCTTCGTCGGGGAAAAAGGCCTCGATAGACATATGCACTAGCCGGTGAACTTGATATATCTGTCCATCGACACTCCTCGTCATCAACGAGAACGAAAGTAGTGTTCCAATGGCCTTGGTAAACTGCACCGCGTTTTCCGCACCTTCAAGCCCACTTGAGCTCAGAAGATTCTTTGGAATACCAGTCCAATCAAAATATGCAATCAACCGCAGAAAACCCGCCGCCATGGGACACTGTCTCTGAAGGCGTTCAAACAGTGTAAAGTATGTTGTCAAGACTGCTTCCGGCACCTCCGAGCCCCTCCTGAAATCATTAAATTCACTGCACAATAGCTCACTCTGTGACTGTTTACTTTTGCTGTAGAGTTCGAAGTATTCTGACGAGGATACACAGTTCTCCCGCATAAACGCCGCTGCACCAACGATGGCTAGCGGAAGGAATTTCAATGCCTCCAAGAGCCGTGGGAACGCCATCTCATCTTCGCTGCTCGAAATGGCATCCGGAGCATAGCGTAGAAATAGTGCTCCGGCTTCTCCGGCTTCCATTGCTTTCACTTCGAGCAAATCCATATTTGCCAATCTACTTGCCACCACACGGTCACGAGTTGTGATAAGTATAGTTCCCTTGGATCCTTGGGGCAAGAAATTTGATAACCCAATAGGTTTCTTATCTTTGGAAGCAGGCGGAAACATTTCGAGCAAGTTATCGGCGTTGTCAAGAATCATTATCCACGGTCCGCTTTTCGGGCTTTCGAGCCATTTTCTGGTTTTGAAAAGAAGCTCTTCTCCAGGTACAGCCTCTTCGGGAATTTGTGCATGTTTTACAATTTCTCTGTAGTCTTGACTGAAGCGGATGTAATTGTCTGCGTGGACCCAGAATACAGTGGATTTGTCCTTGAGGCTGTATGCATACTCGAGAGCGATTTGAGTTTTCCTTGTTGTCATCAGTATCTAGCGAGTAATGCCGCATGCGCACAGAAGGCATACCCAACACCTCCCAAACCCCACAGGGCAAACCGCTGGTGATGTGATTGGTTAGATAACCGGTCCTTAAGGCGATTCAAGATGACTTCACGACCGGCAAATGCCGTGTTGTATGCGTATGGAACCATAAAATGTGTATTGGATTCTACACAAATAAGTCAGAAAGTTGTCTTTGCACTTGGTTATAATGCCGTAGTCTGTACCTGCTGTTGAAGGTGGATTTTGAGTCGGTTTGTTCTGGTCGATGCAGAATTGCACCAAGCTTTTCAACTGTCCAGCAACCGGTTCATATTTGTTGTCTGCAGCCCCAAATTTGCACAGGTTTGTATGATCCGAATCTACAGAAATTTGCATCTCTCTATGACCGGCGAGCCCAACCTTGGCCGATTGTGCGTCAACAACTACTGTCTTGAAAGCGTGACCGAATATTCCAGCCTTCTTGAGTTTTGTTGCTCTAGTCTCGAAGAACGTAACGACGCGATAGTCTTCCCATTGATAACTGAAATCTTCATTGGCGATTTGAGTGAGTAAAGAGTTTTTCGCGAGGTACCGCAGGAGGTCGTTGTTGACTTGGCCGCCGATGGCGGAGACTATAGTGGATGCAACTTTTCCCATTGTGACATTATTTCCCCCTTGGTGTGGTGTTCCTGGCACAAAATATCTATCAGTGGTGTGCTTTGTATTGATATCTTCAGGTGCGTACCGAAGAATACAAGGGCGCGTGTGGAGTGTTTAATGGAACCATAGGTGCGCTCGTTATGAACTGCTGTTACCAATGCCTGATATCCAATTTTCAGCTAGACTTGTAGTAGTAATTATATATAGAGGATGCAAACCTGCTTTATGACCAATCCACCCAGGCTGTGTGCTACGAAGATAATCGGACGGTTTATCGAGTGCTACCCAGGAAAAGGTTAGGGTACATTAGTGCATTCTCATTCACAAAAACCCACTTCCGTTGAATTCCGATTCCTCGTAAGTCTTTCCAGGAGACTGTTCGCATGGTCTCTAACACCTTCTTGGGAGACATTGAAAGCGACATTTGAGTTGTAGCCAAATAAAAGAACTCGAGCGTTCGGCACATCACGAGGTAACAAATCTCGGGGCCACAAAACTCCATTAGGAGCCGTCCAGGCTTGATATGCATAGTTTTTCTCGTTGATTGGGTTGAGCCCATGTACGAAAATGATGCTAAAAGTTGAAACATTAATGAGATCCCTCCTACCTGTGTGACCTTGGGAACTTACTCTACTTCTGAGAGTGTGTTTTTCGGGACGTACAGCTCTGTAAGGAAGGCACCATGGTGTTTACCCTAGGATCAGTTAGTATTGCTGTCATGTCTGAGGACTCTACTCTTTCTGTACATTGGCGATCGCTGGCGTATCTAATGAAGGCTTATGGGAACGGGAACGCGGGAAACGTAAACGACGATGAAACATGCGCCGGACTATATCTATGACAATATAAAATGCAAGATAATGCAGCACGGGAAAAATTCTGGGGAATAATATTGCAGGAGAGAGAATATAAGTGCACGTATACGGAGCTGGAGGGCTGCAGGTCTTTTTATACTCCCAACACGTAGTCACCCTGGTTGAAATCCTTGATCACCGCCACCGATGCTCCTTGTGGTTTGTCCTATCATTACCTGACTTTAGTGACCTGTGAAACGTCGAATCTGCAGCTGCTTAACCCTGCAGCGTAAAACAGCGCGTATGCGTATGTAGAGAGATGTCTACTGGTACATACCAATGGAAAATTGGATGGACTTTACGAGGGATTGTGATATATTGGTTCGAGGGCAAGAGACATCGAAAACTTCATCCTAAAGTAAGTAAATCTGTTAGCCAACAAGTTGATCTCACGCAAATTAGGCGCGCTGACGACGTGGACTCCTCCGGCGCATCGCGTTTCGGGCAAAGGGGAACATCAGTATATATAAACCCAACCAATAAGTGCAGTCCTGTGTGGCTAAGCATTGATACAGCAATATTTGCGGATTTCCGGACTTCGGTATCAATCTAAATGCTGGTCAAGCGCTTCCAGTTCGGGGATCAGGAATCTACCATAGTTTACTCTACTAGCCAACATACCCTATGTAGGAAGTATCCCTGGATCGTTGCGGATTCCAGTACCATAGCAGTATCATAATTCCCACTTTGGCACACAGTAATATATCATTGGACTATCGTTTCTGGTGGTTCAGTAAGTACATAGTAAGTGCAAATTTGTACCCTTGATCATTGCTTGAGTCGCTATCATGTAATATTATCTTCATTGTTCATTGTGGCTGGCGATTGCCACGCAGACATTGGTTCCGCCCCGGGGTCATATTCAATTTTGACAATCCAGGGATAAGTATCCTATGAATTGCACACAGGTCTTTTGGGTTGGGGATTGTTTCTATGGCTGAGTGATTCTGTTTAATAATAATGGAACATCGCTTAAGGTAGGACATACAAAATATCCAGTCTACAGACCAATTGCCAGCTGAAGGGTATACAACAATTAGTAGTGAATGACCTAACGCCAATACAGTAAAGGAACTTACACAAAGGCACCCGTTGATTAAAGGGAAATAGTGGAAAGCCTGGCGCAAAGAAACCAGACAAGACAATGGGAAACTCTTAGAAGAAAATATACTAAATATCATAGACCAAGCCTTGCGTACACCTCGATTAGATTTACTCCAAAAAAATCAACTGGACATTATTGAAGAGACACTCCGTTCTCAGTCTGACTTCCATCCTCATCTCAACCCCATCCATGGCGCAACTTCCTCTTCCCAGCTGAGGTCCCTTTCCGGCGGCTTCGAAGCCCATACGCATCGTCTTCAGCCCAGATATCCTCTCGCGATTTTCCGCCAGATAGAGGAGAAATGCAAGGCTCTCGCGCAACGGCCGCATGTTGATGTTGACACGCTTCAGGTTAGACAGGCTAGGAAGACTAGGAATAAACCCAATGGGTGCGTCAGGTAGTTGATTAGAGAATGGCTGCGTAGGGGAGCAATTGGATACTGAAAATTCCACAATTATAGGGGTGTTCGCAAGAAGTTGATATAACATGTGTATCGGTACTACCGAGTTGTGAATTTCCAAGTGCGTCATTTTTGGGCCTTTCTGTTCGAGGTAGGAGACGATACGTTCGGCGCTGAAGAGGCATGTATCGATTTCTAAACGTTGTAGTGCAGGCAGTCGTTCTAAAATTCTGGTTTCGGCGTTCCTATCGTCACTGTATAGATTCCGTAATGTAACAGACTCTAGGCTTGGAAGTGCACAAAAGTCGAACTCATCGGGGATTTCCATTCTCCGAAGGTTGTTAAGCTCGAGATGCTGAAGTTTCGTCCATGATGAAAGCACTTGCAGTGCAATTACTGGTGATGGGCCCTTCATAGATAACTTACTCTCCACCATAGCCGTCATTCGCCTCTGCCGTACCTTGATCTGCTCGTATTTTACACCCTGTTCTCTCTTCCAGGTCCATCGTCTCATTTGCGTCAACTTCGACAATATTGAAATCAGATCTTCCGTAGTCCCAGATGTCACTGCGTGATCGACAAATTCCAGGTTGGGGCATTTCTGTAGGATCGCCGATAGGGGATATTTCGTTATTGAGAATAACCTTCGAGGAAGCTTGATGCCGCGGATTCGCTCGCCAATATCATCCTGTGAGTCCCAAATAGTCCTATAGAGAAGCTGTAGCTTCGCATCTACATCGATCTTGGTATGAAGTGGTTTGCCATCATCACAGCAACTTGTGTATGGTATGAACTCCGGTGCAATGCCCTCGCCATTATGTCCCCGAGTGGGTGCAGAGTAATATCCAAAGTCGAGGGAGATGTAACGGTATAGCAGCTGATTAGCTACTTTGTTCCACGACCGAGAAACCAATGAAAGAGACCATAACGTGTAGATGTCACAGTTTGGGCATCTCATACACCGTTCAGTTTGGTCCAGATCCTCCTGATGCGTTTCCATGGTAAAGTATTCACAAATCTGTAATGCAATTTCCAAAGGAAGTCCAGCAACTTTCTTTTTGCCCACAACCACGTCCATACCCGCCTCATCATCAGTGTCTTCCAAATTTAGCATGCTCGTTTCCCTCACAGTAGATTCGGAGTGGAATGTTCCATTGTCTTCCAGGCATCCTGTAGAAGGCGATGTGGCGGCCATGGAGGTTAATGTTGTGGCATTTGTTTTCTCCGAAGCTGTAGAAAAGGAAGAACAAAGAGACTCGGGCCGGAAGTAGACACATTCTGGCGGACGGTCTGATGGTAGATAAAACGGTTCATCAGATGGCAAACCCCACTCGTCATCTGCAAACTCGTCGTACAAATCATTTTCCCATGGTCTGGGGGAAGGCGGTGTACCGAATCCAGACGCTTCTTCAATCCCCAACAATGCAAGAGCTTTGTGAGGTAGTGCTACTGGTGACGGCCCATTCTCTATTGACAATCCATCTCGTGGACTCATTTCTGAACAGGAAGCTACATCGGAATCCAGCAGGCGGTAAAAGGTCTTTGGCCGATTGCGCACTCCATTTTTCTGAGTAGGGGAGTTCTGAGTGAATCCGCCTAAGGGAGCATCCGGATCGAATCGAGAGTTCAATGGCTGTGGGGGTATCGATTCACCGGTCCGGAAGGATTTCGACTGGGAGGTGTAACTCTGTAGATTAGGAAGCGATACCGTGGACCCGCCCGCATTGTCGTGATCGCCCTTATTAGCCCCTGAAGCGTAAGGCGATCTTCGTGATCTACTGAATATCTTGGAGAAGCTAAACATCGTGACGAAATGTTGTGGAGTGCGTGTGTGTCAGACGATGCTCCTTCGAAGGACATCTTACAGATGGCAATACTCTTGGGTTTATAGAAGACAATTACTCGGCAATAGCAATTTATTGATTAGGAGGAAGCAATGGTGGAGAAGAAGCAATTTGTGCAACGACATAAACCCAAGCAGGCAAAGCTCGAATCGACTTAACGAAGCCATGCCGCTTTTTCACGACACCACATGGTAATGTCATATTACGATAAGGCTTTAGGATGAAGAGCAAATTTCATAGTATTCAGTAAAGTTCTAGCTCGAGATCGTTATCGCTACCGATTTTATAGTACATTTTACAGTAAGCATCAGAGTTTACTGACAGCAGGCATTCCTACATACACGGTCAAGCTTAGGGGTGAAACGCAAGTAGAAGGCCTTGACTTGTGCGCAATATAGCATTCCTGAAACACTCTGAAACCTTCCCGAAGTTTGATCAAAACCTTCTAGAGTACAAGACTTCTGTAACTTCAGGGGTTATGATATCGAATTCACATCAGAACCCAGCTACTTGGTACTACAGGGGGAAACATACTGGTAGTCGATAGGGCTTTGAATTCGCCTGCAGTGATGCATGAGAGAAGTTTCTCTACTCACTACTTGTGTGCAAACATATTAACAGATTGAAAGTGTACTCGAGATAATGAATACTTGACAAAGAGTAGATAGTCATTAAAAAGGTAAAATGGCTGCATTTTGGCCGTCAATTTGTATGTGGGATACGGCGATCAATGACCATATTGTCATGTGACGAACTCATTGTGACGAGATATCTGCGACAGTGTTTGATATGGAACTTTGGAAGAAATGGGTTTTGGGTGGAGTAGCAGTCTAGTAATTATGAAGGGCGTGTTGTATGTCCTCTAACAATATATTCTGCAGCAGATTGTGAGGTCGCTACTCTGCAACCGCGATATATCGATAAGTATGCGAACGCAAATACTTCCATCGTCCGCGTGTGGCGGTCTCATCTCTCGTAATTGTTCGGATCTAAGTCCTTTCAGATCTAAGTAACTTGGCTCTTCTGAAGTACGGATGTACGACTATGGTTCCCCTATTCTTCTTTCATGCGCCTCTTGGATCACTGCAGGCAGCCCTGTCAGCCAGTATACCTTACTTATTTTACATAAGGAGCTGAGTCCATAATAGACCCCAAAGAGGCGAATAGTGGCGGGTGTAGTGGAGACAGCATAGGCGGAGCTGTTGTCGAGTTTCTGCTTCTTCTAGGTGGTAACAATAATCATCGGTGGAGTCTCATCTTCTGGAGGGAAGTTCCATCTTGAGTTGATCTCGTAACCCGCGAGTGTCAAAGTCTGGGCACGAGATCAACCTTGGGTGACATTTTGGTGGGTGAGAACCTCTAACTGTGCATACTAAAGGTCGGTGCATATGCGATCGAAATTTTCGCTTTGGTAAGGTTCGTGGGTACCCCAGGATCAGATTTGTCTCGTGAGCCGCCCAAGCTTGCGGGGCTGCGGCTCAACAGGCGTGCCACACGTCCACCTAAGTCTGGGCACGAGTAAAAGATCAGATAACTTTCGAAAGAATCCGCCACGCAACATAAATTCGACTTCAACCTCTTTTCCGCACCGTTCGTTTTCGTTAACAAAAACGAACATCAAACACATCAATGGCTTCACATGGTGCTGCTGCCGCTACCAAGGCCTTGAATCCTGCCTTCAATCCTAAGACCGTCCACTTCTGGGTATGTACGTTCAATTACCGCTCCCTGCCTTCATTCACTGTTATTAAAGTTCAATTTAGGCTCCCGTTCTGAAGGTATGCTTACGATTTGTATAATGCACCCATAAATTGTCAGCGACCTTACCAACTACTCTAGTGGGGTCTCGTCATTGCTGGTATCAGCGACTTTTACCGTCCTGTTGAGGACCTCTCTGTGAACCAAAATGCGGCTCTTACTGCCACTGGTCTCATATGGACAAGATGGTGTCTGATCATCAAGCCCAAGAACTATCCGTCAGTTCCGTTCCTTTCTAGTCATGGTAGTGATGGAAAACAGGAAGCTGACGAGTCTTGATAGTTTGGCCGCTGTGAACTTTTTCTTGGGCACTGTAGGAACTGTTCAATTGTCTAGGATCTTTATGTACTTCTCTCTTGTTGTCTGACGAAACAAATGCAAGTGGCGGCTAACGTATATTCTGCGGTATACAGCCACCATCAAAAGTTGAAGCGATAGACGAGCCCGGTTCTTGCTGGGCTTCCACCCAAGACTACCTAGACGATTAAGGTGGAGAGTTGAACCCAGACAGAGGAATCCTTTTTGTTTTAATCGTGCACGTCGACGGGTTTGGTTGTTTTGCAATCGATGGAGTATGAATGAAAATTTTAAAGTTCTAAATCATCAGATATTTCTAAGGCAATTGACGTACTGTCGTCGCCTCGTTTTGCAATCCTCCCAATATGATCTCGGTGTACGGAGATCGTTGAGTCACTCCCCACTCGCATGTTGTCCCCTTTTTCCTTCAGTACATGTCTGTACACTAGATATATCTGGTAAACGTGATTAGTATATCCCAAGATTTTGTTTCGGTGTCATACGCAGCGTCAGTCGGGGATACTTATGTTTTACTCTACTTTGTACCTAAGTATCTGTTTTCCTTTCTAGGGTACCTCCATAGCCATTGGGGGTGCCAGTTCAAGTGACTTGCTGTGATCGTGATTCGCTGTTAAGGCCCTGTAGAAGGCTCTATCCCGATCATTATCCAACGTTGGGTAGGTTATCGAGCAAAAGATTTTTAGCAGCTCTCAAGGTCAATGTTGATTTTGTACGGTAATAGATGTGATAGAAAAGTCACGCATGTGAACTGTGTATGGAACCCTAGCCTGGTGTACCACAACTCTGAGATCATGAACTGTAATGGTAGAAAAAGCGGTTAGCTCCTCTTTTGGTTCACCCCTCAACCAAGCCCCACATCTCAAGGTAAGAAGCAGAGGATCCTTTCCTTTCAACAAATTCTCTTATCGCTGAGCTTCGATCTTTCCCTCAGACACACAACATGGTACGTACAGAATTTTATCGTCTTATTTTATGATAACAATTGCAAACTGACTACTGATAGGCCACCGAGTCAAAGAAAAAGCTCGCTCTTGCTATTGTCGATTTTCTTAAAAACTCTACCACGGATGGCACCCTTAGTCCGGACGAGAGTGAATCCATTGAAATTGCAGCACAATGTATCGCCGATACCTTCAAGATAGACCCCGAAGATAAAGCCGCCATGTCGGATGCACTCGCAGGACAGTCGCTTCTTGCCATCTACAATGTATTCGAAAAAATGAAAGGCAAATCTACCCCTAAGCCGGCCACACCCCCAACTGGCCCCAAGCAACCGTCAGAAGGCGAGCTGGCCGAAGCCGAAGCTTTGAAGAACAAGGGAAACGCTGCGATGTCGCAGAATGATTACCACACAGCCATCGACTTTTATACGCAAGCTCTTAAGATTATTCCAACCAGCCCCATCTACCTGTCGAATCGTGCCGCCGCATATATAAACGTCGAGGAATACGACGCTGCTATTCGTGACGCCGAGATTGCCGTCGACACTGATCCCTCGTACGGCAAAGCGTGGTCAAGACTCGGACTAGCAAGGTCTAAGAAAGGTGATAATCGCGGTGCGATGGAGGCTTACAAGACTGGAATCGATGCCGATGGTAATGGTGGTAGTAAGGCGTTGAGAGATGGATATAAAGCTACGAAGGAGAAAGTCGATAAGGAGGAAGAAGTCTCCAACAAGACGGCTCCGGGCGTACCGGGCGGATTTGGTGGACTGGAGAAACTACTGGGCGGAATGGGCGGAATGGGCGGACCAGACGGGGCCGCTCCGGACATGCCGTTCGATATCAACCAACTCGATATCAACCAACTCTTGAATAATAAGGGGCTTTTGGAGGCCGCAATGAAGAGCCCCATAGTCAAGAGCATACTTGGAGGCGACGGAGGTGCACCTGATATGAATAAAATTTCCCAGTTTCTTGCAATGTGTGTTCTCACCATTTCCTTCTTAAGGTATATCTGCTAGATGTATCATGCTGACATTATCCAGGATGGGCAGTGGTGGTCCCGGTGGAAGCGCCGGAGCCGGGTCAGGTTCTGGTTCCAATCGATGATTATAGTGGGCTGGCGTCTCAAAGGGTAACTTTCAGTTATCTCGACTCAATTTGGAGGATTTGCTGCAGTTAATGATGAATACAATTACTGGTTCATCCTCTTTCCCCATTTGTCTAACTTTGGCGAATAACTCTTCTCAACCGTTGATGTCCTGCGCAGGGGATGACCGCATGCATCACATCTGTAGAAGAGTTGTATCGACCTGCGATTGAATTGAGTTGTTGCTGTGCTAGATCATAAGAGATGTCCTGCCTTCGACTGGCTCTCTATGCGCTCGAGAACTCACTGTGATTTATGCCGTGCTAATCGGGCCTGCCCCAAGCTTCAAAAATCACACATATTGAGGTAAGCGGCTTCGTTGATGTAACCATCGGGACATGTGCAGCACGGATAAATTCGCTCCTTATTGGTATCATTTTGATACTGTAATGACTACCGTAATGTCAATATTCGCTGCGTGGATATGGTACTTCTAGTCTGAATACAGGGGGTGTTTTTCTAACGGGTAGAAAATAACGCTGCGTTTTGGTCTGTCTAAAGACAATTGGGAACGCTTCTATCAGACGGTCTGTAGGGATAGACGCAACTGCAATGATCTTCAAATACCCCAATTGCTCCTGCGGTAACTCCTCTATGTCACCAGAAAGTATGTATCCACTCGCTAGTCATTGAGATAGATGCCATCAGCATCTGCACTTTTGAAGTAGAGTACTTGGTACGGGTGTTTGTTACTTAGCTTCACTGCATTGTGGCTCTAAACAATGATGCTAACAATCCCAGTCTGAGGTGGAGCAAAAAGGACAGACTAGACTAAACTAGACTAGACCTGGACGGTTACGTACCCGGACCGCTGGCGTCACTGGTGTGCCCAATTACAGAGAGATACATGTGGTGGCTTAACTATGCTGTTGCCCCAATACCGAGAGTCTGCTGCATCTGCAGGCACAGATTGGCTTCCATCAGGGTAGATAAGGCCATCATTCAGATCTTCAATTGCGTGCTCCACAATTTTCACTTTGGCAATTGCTGGTGCACTTTGAACCAGCTGACCAGCTAAGCCTCTTAGCAGCGTGCCAGGGTCGTGCGAGTTGAACCCTGAACTGGCCCATGTCTACCCGCCAGCTACAATCTCTCTTACCGATCTCGACCCCGCCATCTCAACAAACACCATCATCACCAAAAATCGATGGCGAAGAGCATACTCGACATAGACACCATCAAGTCCACTGAATTCTACTCACAGCTGCACCCATTACAATCTATTGATGTGTACCAAGTCACCAGAGCGCCGGGAGCTCTGTGGATTATGTAGTGATACCTTCCTTATCTTCCTCTTCGTTTCTCAAGGCTGACATTCTCGTTTGTAGCTTCCTCCATGGCGGCGCCTGGCGCGATCCCGCGGTGACATCCTCTATTAGCACCAAGCTTTTGAATCATCTCCTTAACACCAAACCCTCAATGGTGGTCAACGCCGCATCCATAAACTATCGGCTGTCACCGCACCCCGAGTACCCTGAACTCACCGATAACGTCGCAAAGCACCCCGACCATCTCAATGACGTTCTCGCGGCTCTTGGACATCTCCGAGGGAAATACCTTATGAAGGAGTACGTATTGATCGGGCATTCCGCGGGAGCAATGTTGTCGTTTCAGGCGCTGGGAGAAATCCAAAAGACTGGAGGAGAGCTGCCACTACCGAAAGCTATCTACGGGGTAGAAGGGATCTATGACCTCACCGCGATGGTAGACGAGTATCCCGATTACCAGGACTTTGTTGAGGGCGCATTTGGACATAAGGACAAATGGCCTGAGCCACTGGGACTACACGGTTATAAGGGATTGGTCGTGTTGGCGCATAGTGACCAAGATGAGCTCCTGAGTTGGAGGCAGACTGAGGAGATGAAGGAACGATGCGAAAATACGTATGGAGTTGGCGGCGGGCTCAGGGTGGTGAAGGTGGCGGGGAAACATAACGAGGTCCTGGAAAATGTGAGGCTTGCAGTGCTTGTGGAGAGATATTTGAGGGAGTTGCTTGATTAGGGGGCTAGATAGCGATTTCACTTAAATTTTTAGTCTGGACGGGTTCACTTACGGATACCCATTTCAGCTTTGTAGGTTGATACATTTGGGTGGTTGGAAATATGGGGTTTAAGATGGGCAATAGGCTTCTATACTTAGTTCTGTTCTGCATAGTTCCTTTACACTACGAGGTAATATTAGTGGATAATGTTGACAGTACTGTACGGCTGGAGTGCTTATTATGAGTTCATAGTAATAAAAGATACCTTACCTATCATACTCCTGCATAAGATCGGGATCACGATTGCTAACTAGGTATTATGAGGACTGTGCGTTGAATGTACAGTACAGTACTGTACCTCTAAGTTTCTGGCGCAACCTAAAGAACTGGGTCAGAAATAATCGAAGCGATGGCATCTACAGTCACTCGCACTTGCAAAGATGAAAGGAGATCAAAGTGGAGATGAACTCGGAGATCGCCTTGTGAACCAAGGCAGCGTATTTATAACTACTTAGAATGAGGTCTCTTCTTAATAGACCTAGCCTGGAACCTCAACTGAAGAAAGTACAAGTTTGTGTTTGCTATGAAAATGTCTATTTATTTAATTGACTAAATAGTTGCTCAACAGAGATCTTATATATCGTTTCCAAATTCTCGACTCGCTCGCAATCGCTCGGCGCGACGCGATTAATACTTTGGTGTCTGGCTGACTATGGAAAGTTTACAGTCTATCAGCCAGTGGGAAAAAGCTGTCTGACTAGAGGGATCATCCAAATATCACCATGTAGCACTGACAGCAACAAAGCGAACTGGAGCCTGCAATAGAACACTATGAGGTAATTCTTGAGGCTGATGCTGGACAGCGCATTCTATCGATCAATTCTAGCAAGTTAGCCCGATTGCCTAAAAATAAGGAATGGCTATATAAGATATCTTGAATGCAGTCGAGGTCAGGCTCATTAAATCAGATTTTTGAAAGGCTCAGTTCCGTGAGGAATCACCCAAAAAATAAGATTTTCATCATTTCAACTTCGTGGAGAGTACGTTGGCATATTAACGAACCTTGTGTGTAGGATCCGGTATTTAAGAACAAAGCACAACCTAAAAGAAAATAGTGAGAATGTTGTAATATTTATGCTGATGCGTGACAAGGTATGAAGTTTGGTCGAAATCATGTTACGATAGTATCATCAAATATCCCCTCCCAGTGACCCGGTTTCAAGGAGTCATGACTACCACAAGCGGTGAGAGGGGATTGATAAGACAGTGTGAATACGTAAAATGTATAATCACTTCGATTGATGAGACAAATAAGGGACAAATAGGTGGACTAACCATGTGGAATTTAACTGCAACAGTGGCCACGGCGAAAGAGTACTAAAAAAGCAGCCCATTAGCACCAGATGCAAAGATTGACGCTGTATGATAAGGTGTAGCAATATCAATCTAAATCAGGTGACGACGATCTCATCAATACCCCGTTCCCAGCAACCCGATTTGTACAGTGGGAGCGGCTACCGCAAGCGGTGAGAAGGGGTTATATGTCCGCCCGTTCGTTCAAAATTCGTCATGTGAATTGATGCTTGCAAGAGGAGCAGAAATATGTAATACCTGTCGATCAGGATTGACGGTTAGCGACAGTTTGTCCAGTACGCACAGTACAGTTAACATGTCAATTAAAGATGTTGGTCAGACAAGGCTGAAACTTAATAGTAGACAAGATTCGACAAAATATTTCCGAAAGAGCATAGCATGTCAAAGGATCATCAACCCAACGGGTAGTATCTCAAGATATCGAGAATGAGAGATAAATATTCGGACAACTGACCTAATGGAACGTTCCGCGCAATCATGGCGAGGCGAGCATCACCATTTGACTGCATGGCACAGCGTCGGCGTGACTGACGATGGATAATAGGTAGGTGAAATGTCTATCAGACTAAGGATTAGCAACTACTCAGCCAACTTGTTGCAAGGGCGCCAATAATGATATGGTCAGCATCAGAGAAAGCTTAAAGGTGAAGTCCTCAATGTACATAGGAGTTGGATTGTTCGTATGTTTAAGATTGTATCATCAAAACATGACCTTGGCGATGAATTGGCAAAAGAGAAACAGATAGGAGAAGAAGAACATACTATTCATGAAACGACTGCAAGCTGATGGTAAGTGAAGGCGCTGCTGCTATTGACGATGTTTTGGTACTCTAAAGAGTGGGGATGGCGTTCAAAGTTTTTATGTTGTCGTCCGATGGCGCTAATCCCTTCAGGGATGGTGTCGGCTAAATGGGATGAGGCTGTGTAAAGCATTCGCCACACTCCCCACCTCAACCAGCTCAGAGCTCAAGCTCATCTTCATCCTTTCTTTCCTTCCTTCCTCACACCTCATCCACAAACTTGAGATATCCTTTTTCTCTTCATCTCTATTAATCATGGCCGCTGGGGTTCATGTTCCCCTCCGTTTCTTACGGTAACTTCCCTCTAGCTTCCCACCACCTCGACTACCGCTGACCGTCGAATAGGGCCGCAATGAAAAAGGGCATATCGCTCTTAAAGACCCGCCTTGCTACCGCTCAACAAACTGCGAAGGTTCTCGAACCAGTGTATGCAAAAATTCTGCCTAATGCCCACCCTCACTCAGCCCTGCGCCAAAAGGTTGGTGGACGCTGGTACTCGACGACAGTCAATAATCTCATCCGGTTTACTACCGAATCCACTCCTCGTCTCGCCCGTGGCCCTTCTGTGCGCACTGCTGTCGCCGGACGATTGACTACGACGTCGCCTTTTGGCTCCACTCTTAGACCCATGCTCACGGGTGGTGCTATTCCGCGCACTACTAGTGGATACTCACTCGGTGGACATGGGGCTCGGTACTTCTCACATTCACCCACAGCTCCAGCCCAGGTCATGTCACAGGTTTCTGCCGCCATGCGAGCGTTCCTCCATTCTGGTAAGGGTCAGGTGGAATCCTACCGACATCACGACGATAAGCTTGGTCGCATCGGTGTTCGAGCTCAACTTGCCGCTTCGCTTGCCCTGGAAAATGCACCTGGTGCCTACGTCGATTTCGACCTCTCACCCACGATTACTTGCATCTCGCAGCTTAACAGGTCTAACTGTTCTCTCGAGAATGAGAATTTCCTTGAGGACCTTAGTTCTGATTTTGGCGCAATGATCAGTGGACTTGTCGTAGTCAATGCTGATATTCGTCGTTTAACCACGTTGGGCGACCTCCCAGTTTCACTCGTTGGACTGTCAGGCAACACACTTAGGGTTCATTTTCATGGATGTGATAGGGATCTTGTTGAGAAGCTCTGCGATGAGGTGGGAGTCAGACGCGGGGTTATTCATGAAGATGAACGTTTCGCGTTTGCAATGTTGGCACCGGGGGGTGTGGTCAGTTGGAAAGACATGATGAGCGATTCCCCACCTTTGTCATCCACCTACTCTGATGATGGCTTCGACGATGAACTATCATCGTCCGACGGTTACATTAAATCCCGGATTACCGGGTCCGATTCTTTGGGTGGAGACGATTACTTTGAACTTACGGACGGGCCGGTGATGGTAGGTAGTCCGGGATATCACTCTAGCGATAGCTCGGGCGATTATGGTGGATTGCAGGCAATCCACATGTTTCTTGCAGAATGTGAGGAGTACCACTCTTTTCGAGGTTAGACAACTAGCCACGGTAGGTCCTAGTATGGAGTTTAAGGTTGGGTTATCATGGGTATTAGGAATCGCTTGGAACGGACTCTCTTTTGATAGGGTGGTGTAATTTAGTATACGAATTTTTTACGTTAGTCTTCTAGTCTTGTCTTGTCTTTATAGCAACTGAATGTTATGTTCTGTTTTTGTCTTGAGTGCCACTCAACAATCTGACAAGAGTTCCTGAATGACAGTGCTTCTCTTTGCGTTCATTGCAGGATGGACGTTTGCATCCTGTACTGCAGTCAGCTAGTGCCACACCCCAAGCACTAGTCGCCACACAGGTCTTCATTCCGGGTGGAAAGAGGATAATGAGGAGGGAGACATGCAATTTGACTCTTCCTAAGCCCAGCATCAGGGGTGTTGGTAGATGGCTTTTGAGGTGGAGGGAAGGGCGGGGAGGAATGTGCGGGTGTGTATTTCAGCGAGAGTGAACAACATGGATGGTGAGCTGTAGTGGGATTTATATATTCAGGAACGAGACTAGGGTAATGGTGGCGGCGTTCTAGAATACAGCAACCAATGTAGAGTGGGTGCCTAGGAAGGAAAGCAATAGGCGGAACTAGAGCCAGATGAAAGAGAATTTTTGGGAGAATCACAAAGTGACCGTGCATTTAGACAAGGACTTGCATGGCAGGGTCGATATCATGCTGGCAGACAATGGCAGTCGAGTGCCCATAGCCATCTATGACTAGATATCATTATTGTAGATCATAGACCTTAGCTATTACAGTTCCGTTCAAAGCCGAGAGAAAGAAAAGCGCCATCCCATAAATAACATGCAGAAACAAATTCCAAATATCCCTCTATGAAATATCCATAGAATCACCCCCAGCGGCCCCACTGGTAGGATTGAAGTTTACCTTTCCCTCCTCTCCAATAAACCTCCTCTCATATTCCTGCAGGAATTTCATGCTTCGACTCTGGTCAAAGAACAACTGATAGCTCCTTTGTACATCTCCAACTGCCACCACAGAGCTTTTCCGCTTTGAGGCTACAAGTGATGCTGCAGTGATGAGATGACTGCCGTAGCGAAGTGACGTCTCTTGACCGATCTTTGTAAGAAGTGCAAGCGCGTCGGGAGAGAGCGTGACTTCCTCCTCTTGAGCCCGGATACTCAGAATCTCGCGAATTTCCTCTGGGCTGTAGGGAAAGGTTGGCATAATGAGAACACGGTCCAGAAAATCGAGGGGTAAACCGTGAGGGCTCTTGTAGCAAGTTCCACGAATGGTAGTGTTGCCCCTGTTGCTGGCCATAATCACAATCGGTGCGAGCTCACTCTCTAGAGCACGGTTGATATAGGAGAAGCACTCGATGTCGAGCATGTGTACCTCGTCAATAAAGAGCACACCAGGGACAATCTCAGCCTTTCCTTCCTCTTTCCACTCACCGACTTTGGTGTTGATCTGATCACGAACTTCGCTACGAATCTCGCCTGTGTCGCCGGAGAAGAGAGCAAGGAATCCTTGGGTGCGGGAGTTGATGACATCGATTTCATGTAGGGAGACGGTGTGAACGACTTCTTTTCGCGTTTGAATTTCGCCTTCAGGGCATTGGATGAACTTGGTGTCGGGACCCATGGCGTCGTAGTCTCGCGACTTTGTGAAAGATCGTCCGAGCTTGGTGATCTTGCCAGAGGATTTGTCAATGCTGATGATATCTCCCGCCATGACCTTTTCTTTGCTCAGAGATTCGATCATTTTTGTGCCCAGGTCATACATTGTCTCCATGTCTTGTGTCTTCAGTGTGAGCTTGCCTTGCTTGTTACCACCGGTCACTGAACGGTCAATTTGAATTTCGACGACTTCGCCTTCAATGACCTCGGTCTCTTCCTTTATCCGCACACCGATGGATCGTCGGAAAGCTTGGGTTAGGGCTTCAGTCTTAGACATCTCTAGAGAGAAGATTTCGGAGGCGGCGAGCATAGTGAATGGAACGTCCGGGCCAAGCGACTGCGCCATTGCCATTGCAATAGCGGTCTTTCCTGTACTGCAATTCCCCCGTTATCAGCACTGTGTGTAGGCGCAGACCAGACAGTGACAGGAAAATGAAACTACCTGGGAGGACCGGCCATTAGGACAGCGCGGCCGGCTATCTTTCCGTCCTTGACCATTTGCAAAATCACAGCCGCTGCCTTCCGTGCCTTCTGCTGTCCAACAAGTCCTTGCGAGGTTGGACGCGTCCCGAGGGTTTCCGTGTCGATCCCAAGACCGCGAATGTGGGAATGAGCTGCTATTAGGTTCATGCCACGGATTTCTTTGGCTTCGCCGACGGTGGTGATTCCGAGGTTCTGGGGATGCAAGGTTAATGGTGATTTAAGCGGAATTCGTCATGCGATAAAACTTACAGCCATGTTGAAGGATAGAGGACGACGGATAGACTTCGCAGTGTACTTGTACTTGTGTTGAATAAACAAGAAGGAGGAGAGTCGACAGAAGGCTTCGACGAACCTGTTTGTGGCTTTACCCGGCATTGAAGTGGTTATTATGTTCGTCCATGTGTCATTCGACCCCACCTAACCAACTCTCGCTACAGCCCGCTGTTAATCATTATCATCTGTTCCTCCCACTCCAGAATCCTGCAACCAAACATTGCCCAGCAATACGGAAGACCAGGTATATAGTCCTTTACCACTTCAGCTGTTTTAGTTCTTCATCTAGCCAACCTAATACATACAGGACTTGTCACAACCGAACTGTTCTTCGCCCTGCTTCGTCGGCCAACCCGAATTGTTGTGCACTCCCCATTATGCCTACTCAACAACCTCTAGCATCGAAAGATGCAGCTCTATTTCGTCAGGTCTTGAAATGCTACGAGCAAAAGCAGTATAAGAAGGGTCTCAAAGCCTGTGAGGTCAGCCTCATTCCCTTGTTAACCCCATCTGGGTACCAACTACTGACTCTCATTGGCAGCAAATCCTACGAAAAAACCCTAAGCATGGCGAAACCTTAGCGATGAAGGGCCTAATCACAAATTCCTTGGGAAAAACGGAGGAAGCTTTTGCGATCGCAAAAGAAGCGCTGAGGCAGGACATGAAGTCGCACGTCTGCTGGCACGTATACGGTCTCCTGTATCGGTCTGAAAAGAATTTCGAGGAGTCAATCAAGGCTTATAAAATGGCGTTGCGATTTGAGCCAGAATCGCAGCAGATCTTGAGAGATCTTGCACTACTCCAGATCCAGATGCGGAACTACGATGGCTATGTGGAGACCCGCAAGACAATTCTGCAGACTCGTCCGCAGCTGAGACAAAATTGGACAGCAGTAGCGATTGCGTGCCACCTGGCCGGACAGCTCGATGAAGCGGAAAAGGTTTTGGTTAAATACGAGGAAACGATACAGGGAACTGTACCGAAGTGGGACATTGAGCACTGGGAGGCGTGCTTGTATAAGAACCGAATAATTGCTGAGTCAGGGGATGTCAAGAGAGCGCTAGAGCATCTGGAGAGCATCGCTAAGAACTGCTTGGATAAGGTTGCTCTCCTGGAAAGCAGGGCGGAATATTTGTTGAAACTAGGTCGGAAGGAGGACGCTGAGAAGGCTTACAGGGTCTTACTGGACAGGAATCCTGAGCAGAGAGCATACTATGCTGGGCTAGAGCAAGCTCTAGGGGTCGAACCCGAGAATCGGAAGGAGGCCAAGTTTATCTATGAAGAGTATGCTAGCAAGTTTGAGAGGAGTGACGCACCCCGACGTATTCCCTTGGATTTTCTAGAAGGGGACGATTTTCGACAAGCTGCGGATACCTATCTCCAGGCGAAACTCAAGAAGGGTGTTCCATCCACATTTGCGAACATCAAGGCTCTCTACGCCGACATTTCCAAACGGGAAACGATATTCGAACTCGTACACTCCTATTATGAAGCTCAGGAGAAGGAACCAGGCGAGGCGAATGGCTCGCCCGTACCCTCGAACTTTAGGCTATGGACATTATACTTTCTTGCTCAGCATTATGATCACTACCGTACCCGGAACATGGACAAGGCATTGCGATACCTCAATAAAGCAATCGAACTTTCACCAACCACCGTAGAACTTCATATGACTATTGCTCGAGTGTATAAGCATGCTGGAGACTTGGAAACTGCTATGAAAAAGATGGACGAAGCCAGAAACCTGGACAAGAGCGATCGCTACATCAACACCAAGACGGCAAAGTACCAACTTCGGAACGATCACAACGATGACGCACTCAAGACCATGAGCCTCTTCACCAGGAATGAGGCCAACGGCGGCCCTCTCGGCGACCTCCTAGAGATGCAGTGCATTTGGTACATAACCGAAGACGCTGAATCGTACCTCAGGCAAAACCAGCTTGGTTTGGTATTGAAGCGTTACCAGTCTCTCTGGGATGTCTTTGAGGTCTGGGCTGAAGATCAGTTCGATTTTCACTCATTCTCGCTTCGCAAAGGACAGATCCGGGCATACGTCGACATGTTGAAATGGGAAGACACTCTAAAGTCCCATCCCATGTTCTCGCGCGCAGCACTGGGTGCAATTAAAGCCTACATCAAGCTTGCTGACTACCCAGTTCTTGGTCAAGGTGCTATGACCAACGGTGACGCTGCAAAGTACGAGTCTATGACAGAGGCCGAGCGAAAACGAGCTATGAAGAAGGCGAAGAAAGAGTCACAAAAGGCACAAGAGAAACAGGCGGCCGCTGCAGCGATTAAGAAAGACGATAAGAACAAGAACGCGCAGGTGGCGGAAGGCGAGGTCAAGAAGGAGGATACTGATCCGCATGGTATCGCACTGGCACGTACTGAGACTCCACTTGAAGAAGCTTGGAAGTGGCTACGACCTCTGTTGGAAATGTCGTCAGAGCGACTAGAAACTCAGTTGGCTGGATTTGAGGTGCAGTTAAGGAGACGGAAATGGGCACTCGCTCTCCAGTGTCTTAAGAAGGCACAGGGATTGTCGCCGGAGGATCCAAGGATTCATGAGCTGGTTGTGAGACTACGACATGCCGTCAACACTATACCGGCGGAAGAGGTGTTCAACCCACCAGAATCGAAGCAGTCGCTGCTGGATGAGGTTGATAAAGTACTGTCTAAGGATATGGACTTGATGAAGTACAATGATGAGTTCTTGGAGAAGAATAAAGGTAGCACTGCATATACGCGCTCCGGTAATATCTCACTCTCTCACCACCTTGTACTACTGTATATTGACTACTAGTAGCACTACGGATAAGCGCTCTCTTAAAGCCAGAAGACAAATGTGTGGCTCCGCTGTTATCGACATTAGAAAGCGAAGACATGACACTGAAAGAAGCAGTGGAAGGTCTGAAGCTATTAAGTGACTTACGTCTGGATGACAAGATGTACAAGGATCATGCGGCTACCAAGTTCCCGCTGGCAAAGGCCTTTAAGGTGACGAAACAGTAATTGTAGAGGAATCAAAATGGAGTCTTGTCTTATTGTTTTCTCCTGTGTTGTGGGTGGGTGATATTGAATCAAGGCATTCGGTCTTGTACATACATGCGTTGTTTTGGTGCGTTCGGGCGGGCATTAGATTTGGAACGGCTGCGAGATGATTCAAACCCACTTTACTGTTCCGGTTTGGTGGGCGAGGGCTGCTTCGGAGACTAAAAAGTTTGGGCGGAGTATATTAGTGTATCTCACTACACGACGGCGTTCAATAAGTTCATCACTGGGTGCTGCGCTCCACGTGAGATGATGGGGGGATTGATACTACGTCCAAAGATTGATACTGTACTGGCTATAAAGGTTGGGATGTTATCAGTTAGCAAGGGGTGTCTGTCCTACTATCTTCTTACGCACTGTCAGTGTGATAGACATATGCCCGACATGAATTTTCACTTTACAGAATCTGTCAGCTATCAGCAGTAGGCCATGTCCCAACCCCAATGGCCAGGACGCTGTTTGCTGGTACTTCGCGGCTGAGAGTTTCGGGGCCTGGGTTGTGCCTCCGCGTGTTCGGCTCTGCAAGTTTATGAAACTTTTTATTTTTTACACAATTTGCAACTTTACCATATTTTGAACAGCTAAAGGGCTTAACTAATATGTTTTAATGAAGAGGATTACTCGACGATAAGACAACCTTGGTCTTGGATGCGTCCAAATCTAACACACGGAAATGTAAAAGCTAGATTACGGAGTATGATTGGCCTGGATCTGATTTATAGTTGATGCATTGATTCAGTCAATAAAGCCAGGTTTTATAACTAAGGGAGCAGATATGATTTTCTTAACTAGAAGAATGCGCTGAAGATTCGTTAAGGATACTAGGTCGTTATATGTTCTTACTATTGAATGTATTAGTGCATACGCTGGTCCCTCCACTACGCTGAGTGCCGGCGCTATGTCTGTCTTTTGGTAAGAATGTTTTGAAGCGACTAGTTTAGCTAAGTATGTATGGGCATGATATAGGCCGGCTCACGCTAGGGACGGGCCGTAAATTCATGACCTAGACCGGCTACAGCTATTGTACGCATGGATTGACTAGTTAGCAGTAATCTAAAGGGGTGACCGATAGATATCTGGTAAATATCTGCAAACATATGCAGGCTTCAGCAGGCCGCGGCCAGGCAGCGTAGATAATTGGAGATTTATGCAAACCGCTAATAGTAAAAAGTTAGTAGATATCTGTAGACTGACCTAGGCTTTTGTAGTTGATCTGTACCTGCCTAGCCTTTGAACGGTCTCATTCGGGATGGACTTGATGGCCGGCCTGGCTTTGGAACTTGGTGCGACAAGATTGATGGACTTCATGCTGGGGTTAATGCGTCTATATAGATGTCGTACACTGAAAGAAGTACACCTCGTAAGAACCTAGACCTGTCCCCTGACTACGCGACGACGGTTAACTGCAATGAAATATAATTTATAAGTCTTGAACTCTGGTGTCATGATTTGGGAGCAGGGTAGCAACCCCTCTCACTGACTTGAGATCTGTGACTTGCTCAGAGATTTGCGAAATCCTCAGATCTGGGATATAGAGGTCTGTAGACTTCACAGGAAGTAATGCAGGAGTTAAGTAGTTTGTGAAAGGGTATGTTAAACAACTCTATAAGCATTACCTTGGACGTTGCAAACAGTCGGGTGGAAAAGAGTGGATATCTAAATATTTAGGATATGGGGAAGACTCCCAACTCTACCATGCCTGGAATTCTTTCCTTGAAGTTATATGGGAGATGATCTGCCTGGGTATAACCATGTACGACTTGGTGTTGAAGTTTTGGTACAATTGTCTGTGAAGATCGAATGACAGTATATGAATGATTTGGTAGGCAAAAGTGGTCAAAACTTTTACTTTACAAGACATCTGCTGGCTTGCAGCCGGTCTGGCGGATGACAGCTTTGGACTAGAGCGGGGATTCATAGGGGGTGAAAGTAGATCACTGATTCGGTAAACAAGTCGTCTGCATCATTCGGTCAGTTAAAGGTACAATTGCCATGAGGATCCAGTACTTTGGGTCAAACAGCCGCTGGGCCGTCTCCAGCCCCCGCACCTCTACCTCTCACGGTAAATGACGTGTTGACCATGCCCTGTAACGTATTGTACCGATTGACCGCCAATGACCGGGACGCCGCACACAACATACTGGCCTCTACGCTACGCGAAGACTATCGTCTGAAGTTCGTAAGTAGAGCTCGTAGATGTGTTAGTAGTGAAAGCAATCATTTAAACATTCATTCTATCTCTCTAACAAGATGTTGCTTGTCAAGTCACAGTTTGTCACTCGTTTTGACGCGCTCTGATTGGCTAGACTTGATCGCCCGGGAGAAAGTATTTCGGTCTGAGAGTCACCTCATGCATACAGCCCAGGCGCCTTATTAGGGGCGTGGGCCAACACCTAACAAGCTGCTAGCGGGGTGCCTTGCAAATCCTGGAATTTTTTTCAACATTGCAAATTGCTCAACAACCACACAATGAAGAGAATATCAGAGACAGTAATATAATAGACAACTCCAAGGCCTACATGTCAATCCAAAAATCAAGTCAAATGATCCAATTTTGAGCAAGATGAAAATGTGAGTGAGAGTCCATAAAGCTGGCAAATTTTTGCCCACCTTCTAGTCACCCTGTTTTATCACCAATTGTAAATGATATTCACTGGTAATACTATCAGAGCATATAGGGAATGCTAGCTGTCAATTAATATTGGTCTTGGTAGATTTTGGCTGGTGGTTATTGAGATAGATACCATTTCTAAGTTGCTGAAGTGGAAGACCCTCTACAATACTATAACTCAGATACTTTTTGCCCAAGTGTTATTTTCATCTCCCTAGAAACTGCTAAGCTGCACCTAAGCAGTCTTGTAGCATGCTGTAGAGACCTGGGCACTAAGAACAATGAATTCTAAACAGAAGTGATGGAGAAATTATATAGGGTTGGTTGCACATCTTCTTCTTCTTATTCTCTCTAAGCAGTATACTTCATGAATCCACCAACTCTTAGTCAAACTTGAAGCTCTATGGTACAGAGTAGTGATACTATATGCAAATGGGTTGTGCATTATTGTTGGCCTGGGACTAATACTGGTTGTATACTTGTTAGTCTTTATAATTGACTTATAAGCTGTTACTCATTACAGATCATCCGCAAAATGTAACATAGTTTGGAAGTTATGAATCAACAACTCAGCTATTTGAAACAGCCTCACTGAGTCTTCCACAAGATCGCAGATGCTTCCGGACATGCTCAATGGAAAATCATATGCCCTCAGATACTGAGAAAGCAAGTTCAAGTACTCCTTAACACATTTAAATAGGTGGAACTGAATACAAGACTATTGTAATGCATATGCAGTTGTCTTCAGTATGCTATTAAATTAATCATTTAAGGTCTTAAATATTTGGAGCTGCTGGGACTGTGACACTTGTCTCCAAGATGATTCTGATGCACCTGGAGCTTGACTGTCTACAAGTGATAATATATAATGTCTGTTAGGGGTTCTCCCTTAGCAGCGATCCTGGTACTTGTTGATAGTTGAAGGAATCTGGGTTACAGAGTACTCATGGTCTAGTTATGTAATCTGCATATCACCTATTCAAGACATCCCAAGTGAGCCAGTCATGTGATCCTTAGCGGGATTACAGATGAGTTGTGTGTTGATTGAATAAGCAAGTTGCTTAGCAGATTCACTTTTGATGATGCAGCTATATCGCCATCGCTGGAAAGCAAATAGCTTCAGCAGTGCATTGTTAGGCGTTCTCCCAAAGCAGTGACAAATGATACTTGATACCTCATTGATTGCATAAAGACTATGCATAGACGGGTCAAGGAAGATCAGTAGTTACACTCTTTAGCGGGAGCTTTTTCTAGTCACGAGAAGATTCTATCTTCTTTTATTCTTGGATACTATGCGGGCATTGTATGAATTCATCATACACGGCAGTTGTTAATCATTACACGAGTAAGCGGGCTACTCACTCCTAACTGTAACGGGGACGGATACAGTGAGGCACGTCCCGGCCATCACGGCCTAAGCAATGACGTAACTGAGCGATTTTAACGTTGGCGAAAAGCCTGGAGCAAACACTGGTCATTGATTTGAGCAGCACAGGTGGCAAAGTCGTTTGAAATCTACGTTGGGATAGTATCGGCTGGTCACCGAATAAATCTATGACGCATATAATTAATATCTGGGGAAAAGTTATTAATTGCGATAAGGCATGACCAATATGGTTGAATGTTCCAACTATCCGAAAACATACATTGCAAGATGTCTAAGTTAAAGATGTGGTCTGATTTATGAACCAACATGATGTCATGCATGGACACGTTGATACGTGGCTATTGTTGAGGGATTCAATCATGTTCTCGGAGGTGAATATAAAGAGATCACTTTGTTCAAACAATGAGGAGAGAAACCAGCAAACAAACACAATACCTACCAGTGGAGAAATATCCTTATTTATTATTGCGTTTTTATGATACCTATATCTATTATATCTATACCTAGAATCTATTAGCTTTGTGTAGCAGCAGCCCCGCACCTTTGGTAAATCTCTACCCAACGAATGACTATTACCTTCGAGAACGACAACGATGTTATCGTATACGCCTAGGAAAAGGTTATATCTTTTGCCAGAACGAATCAACACATCTTCTTGGCCCAAAGCGTTTGGTGGATATCTTCGATCATCAGACTACAATCAGGATTAGTTATCTATATCGACAACCTACGGAAGCGAGCAGAGGTACCTTTCCGGGATTTTGAACTGATACATACCAACTGTAGTATTAGGGACATCTCATCGACGCCTTGAGTTATTCAAGAAGAATCTAGGCCTTGTGCAATAATACATCAAACGAATAGTTCAAAGCCAAGTGATATGGAAAACTCCGATACCGAACATCAGAATAAGGTTCTACAAGAGTGCGAGGAATTCCTATGGAACTCTCGACATCAACGGAGGATTGCATTACTGAAAGCTTCCGGCAAAACCAATGCGAGTCGCGATAGTTTTTCAAAGGTGACCAACAAGGCAAATCGAATTCAGAAACATCCATTACGAGTTAACAACAATAGAAGCCATAAAGACACCGAAGGGATCTGCGCTTCAGAACTCCAAAGGAGACAGACTGAAGGAGAGTGTTTACGCTGTGCCTGGCCATCCGATAGAAAAGGAAGTCATCGCGTTAGGGACTGCAGGAGGCCAATTAAGCTAGATAACGGGACAGCAGAATATAAAGGAAAGAAGAGTCTTCGAGAACTTTCCTCGGATACAGAATAAAGGAATAGGATCTACGGCCGTACTCGCCTTGTTTTTCCAAGTACTTAACGAAGTATTTTGGATAAGTGTTGTTTCCCCAGTAACAGTATAATAAATAACCATACCGCTCCTGGGTTATTTTATACATGCAAGAAGAAGAGCTCAAAGCTTATCAAGGGTTGAAAAAGCAAGGAACAGTCTTGCTTAAGTTTCGAATATACGGATTAGTTTTGTTCTCAACTAAACAACCAAATGTGACGATTATGTTACCATTCAGGATCCCAGTAACGACTAAGGAATATCTGAATAGGAAACATTATTTTCCCGAATATTACAAAGGACCAAATATTCTGGAACGACAAATTGAATATTATCAACAAGATTCCATTAGCAGCTAGCTATCGGAAGTGATAATATTTAGAAGGAATCAGGCGAATGACGATTAATATATTCGACTTCGCCAGATATACGCCTAATTTATTCGAACACGCACCTTTAAACATATTCGGTTCAATAGATTCGGTTTTATCTGAAAAACCCGAAAACGATTGGAATAATCCAGTATTCCACAAAGAACCCGAGACACCCAAACCTTGGGTTGAATACTATCGCCAATCAGCAGTTAACGGAGAGTTGCTGGCGATTGACGACCCGGTATTCAAAGATCACTGGAAAGAATATCACTCGTGGGCCGACAAGTGGGACTGTGACTGCAAAGAAAACGCTAAGACGAAGTGGTGTTATTGGGACGATAATAAGTTATCGGCAAAATGCAGCCCGTGGTAGATCTTACCTGTCATCCGATGGAGCAACTGTACGATATATTGATCATTATTGCACTGTCGATCATAATCATTCAATTACGAAACTTTATTGAGCAATCCATGCTCATGCGATACTACCGGTTTTACGAAGAAAACTGCTTATCGCTTCAACATGAATGGGTGATTCATTTCGAAAGAATCTATTCAAGTCGCATATGCGAAAAGCGACAAATATACACGTTGCGATTGGAGGATGTATAATGAAGGATAAGATAGCGGTTATACCAACGGTTATAACCAAGGGCTATTGGAAGGGCATGATAATAACTAGGACGAAGCCAAAGGATATTTCCAGAAAATATTCGAATGCGAGCTTAGAGAATCTAAACAACAATGGAAGGAAGAAGGTGCAAATAATGAGTATTCTGAGGGTTTAGCAGAAGAATACGAGGAGCCAGAGGCTGACGACGAATGGGCATCCTATGGGCAAAAAAGAGACTCAAAGCAGATTGAGTCCCGGGAATGATTTGAGGATTAGCCCGATGATGAGCTTAGGGATGCTATCGAGCGTAATCATTAGCCTGATAAGGAATCGAGCCAGTGTTGTTCTAATGCAGATTATGAGATAATTGCTTTAGACGTCTAGGATGTCACTTCTACGAAGTTATAAAAGACCATCAGCTGACGTAAAAGACTATGGTGTGAAGCAAGTTTAATGCTACCACTACCAATTCCATGGTGTTCGCCTTGAAATATCTTCGATATTACTTTGTCGATATTACCTTTATATATTACTTCAGTAATTTATATCTTTGATATTACTTTGTCGATATTACCTTCATATATTACTTCGGTAATTTACATCTTCGATATTACTTTGTCGATATTACCTTCATATATTACTTCAGTAATTTATATCTTCAATATTACTTCATCGATACTACCTTCGCATAGTTCTTCGGTAATTCATATCTTCGATAGTATAACTTCATCGATATTATCTTTGAATATTATTTCATAATTTATAATATTACTTCGTTAAAATATTATTTTGAAATATTATTGAAAGAATGAATATGCTTTTCAGGTATTCTTACTTCGGTTCGAATTACCTTACGACACAAGAAACGGAGACATGTATGATGTCTTCAGGTATTCTGACTTTTTCGAGTCATCTTGCGACATAAGAATCAGAAATTATATTCCGTTTTAATTATTTTATGATTATTATAAAAAAGAAGGACACTTTATATGATGGCAACCGGAGATTTGCCATAAAAGGAACGGGGTAAAAACTATGAAAAAAACATTTAAAATTTTTTTTTTTATTCGAATATTTTGATGATGAAATTGTGTTGCAACTTGTTTTTCCTGAATGAAGACAATGAAAATTAATTACGATAAAGATTTTGTATGCAATGTTAATAGGTTTGATGGTTATTCTTAACAGGATAACAGGATTCGAATTAATGTAACGGTGGCACATGACCCTGGTCCGGGTAACGGATATTCTATATAGTCAGCTCGCCATGAGACTTAGATCTCTAGTGATAATCTTACCTATACACTTATATTTACTATCGCTCGAGTCCACGTTTGCAACCGTATACCATAATTACCATACGTATGCCTATAAGGCCGAACGCTGGCGTACGTGCCCTTACACTATTATTGCTTTTTCAGTCAATGGATACGTTTCGCTCACGGGATTCACGAGTTTTACCCCTATTCGACGTGTCGCATACGAGTTCGCCAGAATCCACTCCGAATTGCGCCAAAGGTCGAAAGAGTTAATTGCATACGGTCGAGTGAGACGAGTTCAAATACCGACAGCTGCATTGAGCACCCATTGTCGAAGTCTACATGATTGCCGTACCCCTAAACATGCCACATCCTAATGTCAACAATTGAGATTACAGCGTTCAAAAACGACATATCGAAGCATGATTACTGCAAGCATGGATATCGATCGTTTCATCATTCAATTGAGCACCCTGATGGCAGCGGAGAAGAGTTCAGAGACCAACTCTCGCACGAGACTCGTCACCGGCGATGACGACAATCATCACGACTACAGGCCGCGACTATTCGATCCGGCCAATGAGAGAAACCAAATACGATCGAGAGAAATCGATCACCATTCCTACAAGTCAATGGAGCGCCATCATCAGTCGGAGAACCTACAATCAATGATGCGATCTTACCCCTGAATCAGCAATACCGAGAACCGAAGGCGAAGTCAACAGACGATTGCGAGTCAGCGTATCGTGTATACCTACAGCTCTAGCAACCTTGAAGAAGCCCGGAGGACAGCGAAAACAACAAAGGCAATTGGGAGAGTCTCAGAATGGCGGCGATAAGAAATGCAACTTCCGACCATTCATCTCCGAATCTGCGGAAAGCACTTCAGCCAATTCCAATAATTCCAACAATCCCGATCCCGGGAATTCAAAATCGGACAAGTCCAATAAGCCCAGTGGAGGCAGCCGTGCCAACTCATCACCAGCGCCGTGGCTTTCAAAGGAAGTCTACGAAAGCCGAAAGGCAAACCGGCAATGCACTCGCTGTGGCAGCGGAGACCACAAAACCTACCGTTGTACTAAATATTCACGGCAACATACAGCCAGTCAAAGCACAAATCGACTGTGGTGCAATGAGCATCTTTATCGCCGAGCCTACTTAGGAAACTCGAGCTACCATACGAACCAGCATTCACCTCCACCCTGGCGCGGTGATGATGTATATAAAGAGTCGAATGGCCAGTCTCTTGGTTCAGTATTTGAACACCTTAAACCGGTTGACGAATCGGAGGTTTTAATCATCCCAATGAAGGCATACAACCTAGTATTGGGCTTGCCATGGCAAGAAACCCGGAATTCGACTGCAGCAACGGTCGATGGACAGCCCTGCGAGCGCCAGATGGACCGCAACAGGCGAAGATTCCAGACGCAGATTGGACAAGTCCTCTGCCGGAACGCGGTGAGGTAACGAAAATGGTGAGCCTTTTCTCTGGGTATACAACTACTCGGGGCTACCACATTTGATCATCTCTGAGCTAGTGAGGAGGTGGTCGAGGCATTCGCCATATGACTTGGTGAATGTCAAGGGTTGCTGGGAGCATCGCTGGAAGGCATCACCATAGGTGAGAGAAACCCCGGCATGCTGAATGCGCGAGCAGGAGCAGCGGCGGTAGTTGCGGCAGAACAGTGACACAGTGACGGTGCTTGAATGACTGCTACCGGCTCGCCGAGACACGAAGGGAGAAACTGGACAATGGGGGTGGTCTATTGCGACGAACCGTCTGATCCAGCCAACCCAGGACCCCTACCCATCTCCACTCCACCAATGTTACGGGGGTGCTTCCACCTATGTATCTATACTTATTTGTATCCAAAGATACCTATAAGAAGATACTAAGTACACGGCCGTATGTCCTATAAAATTCCTTAAGCGTATT
>Ga0307515_10000839_pt1 | contig 70656 bp, 73 predicted proteins | sample 17_EM_MG_FD_194513 | JGI IMG/M metagenome (GOLD analysis project Ga0307515, IMG submission 194513) | Populus trichocarpa ectomycorrhiza microbial communities from riparian zone in the Pacific Northwest, United States - 17_EM | ecosystem: Host-associated > Plants > Roots > Unclassified | place... | reverse complement strand
AAATGAAAAAATAAGTTTTCAGAAATTCTGAACTTTCTGACCCTGTAATTTATATGGCTCATTTTCAATTATTTACCTTGCTCTCAATCAGGGGGTGAAGAGCTTGTTTCACCCTGTTCCCCTGTTTCCGCGCGTCCTAAAGTCCAAGTTTTGTCTTAGAAAACGGCAGGCATTTGCTTGCTACGCTCTTTGACATACGGGGATGAAGCATTATCCTGTTAAGCCACAGGAAATTTTGCGAAGCTGAGATTATATCAACAAGCGAAAACGCATTGGCAGGCGAGAGCCCGGTTCGTAGGAACCGACGTAAGTAGTCCCGAATTTATTAACCGGCAGAAATGAATTTTCGGGTTCGTTACCCGCTGCTGGTTCTAAGCATACAATTATGCAAATGAATAATCTACCAAATTCACGTTCACCTTAATTCTTTTACCATGAAAACATTTAACGCAAAGGAACTAAAGGAAAGTGCGTCATTATTGGAACTCCTGAGTCAACTTGGTTATCAACCCAAAAGAAAATCCGGTAAGGAGCAGATGTTTTACAGCATGCTTCGTGATAATGATCATACACCCTCGTTCGCTGTCGATGATAAATCCGGCCAATGGTACGATCATGGTATTGGCGAAGGTGGCAACATCATCGATTTTGGCCTCAAATTTTGGCCGAACGATACATTTAAAGAAGTCGTTACTAAAATCAATGGTTATTTAAGCCACACCCTGCATTCAACCGCTGGAGATCAGCGTGCGGATCAAAGAAAAGCCAAGAAATCACCAAAAATACCAACATATATTATTACCAGTGTAAAACCGTTGGGAACTCATCCTGCAATAACCGACTACTTGCAAAGCCGAGGTGTATTCGAAATTGGGCTGAGCATGTTGAGCGAAGTGTACTATACAGTCGAAGGTGAGGATAAAGTGTCTAAGCATTTTTATTCAGCGGGTTGGAAAAACGATAACGGAAGCTGGGAGGTCAGAAATAAATATTTCAAGGGCTGTCTTGGCACAAAAGAAGTCACTACGATCGCAGGCGATCCAAAAAAGGTATCGATGTTCGAGGGGTTTATGAATTACCTCAGCTGGAAATCAGAAAACCCTTCAGCAAATCACACTATCATTATTTTGAACACACTTTCATTATTAGCAGAAGGTATAGAAAAGGCCAAGCGGTTTACCGAAATTAATATGTATTTCGACAGGGACGCTGGCGGTCACGCTGCAAGTAAAGAATTGCTTGCAAAACTTCCTTATGCCATTGACCGGTCAGCGATCTATGAAAAGTTCAATGACTATAACGATATGTTGATTGCCATATTAAAGTATTCGAAAGAATGCGGCCTTGCTGAATCAGACATAAAAAGACGTACCAGAAGATGATCATTAGGTTTCTTTTACCTGGCATTGACCTATTTCTGACTGCCAAAATTCAAATTCAATAACCCAAAATCACCTTGATTTTGTAAGGGCAAGATGTCTTTTTGTCGGACAAAAATTGGCTTCGCAATTTTCACCTTTCCAAAAAGAATCTTGCCCTACGGGGTGATTTGAAAAAACTCGCAACTCCTTTTTTTCATGGTTAAGTCTCAAAAATTGGCCGGAAGGCCTGAAATGAAGGAGGGTAAACGAACTAAGAAAATTGATACCCGATTTACCGAAGAGGAATATAAGCAGGTGCTTGCGCTGGAAAAGGAATTGGGTATCAGCAAAACTGAATTGATTCGGATGCGGGTGCTTAATGGCGCCAGGCAAATGGTTATCAATTCCCGTGATCTCATCCAATTACTCGACGCGGTAGGGGCAGAAATGGGACGGTCAGGCAATAACATCAATCAACTGGCTAAGCATGCTAATGTGCTGAAACTGCAGGGTGCCGTGCCTCCGTCCGTTGCGATAAAATTCAATGAGTTGCTGACGGATTATATCAGCATTCAGCAGGAGCTTCAAATATCATTACGTAAAGTTATCAGGGCCATTGGAAATTAAGGTACATGGCTATTCAGCTATAAGGTTCTAACGCTATAGAGCTACAGAGATTCAAAGCTATACAGCTATCCCAATCACCATTTAAAAAACCATTCAAAATGAAATATCGAAACAAACATTATTACAGAACAATCAACCTTCCGGTTATTCTTTTGCCCGTAGTTGCTTTAACAATAGGCCTAACGGTTCACTTTGATCACCGAAAGCAGCAGAACACCAGCTATGAACCCGATATGGCAGCATTTAGCCCGGTGGCTGAAATGCCTAAGATATATGACAATAGGTTGATCGACCAATCCGATGGTTGCGAAAAGGCACTGTTTAGTCTGACAGGAGATACTGTACTGATTTATACCGGGCCCGATTTCCAGAACGTACCTGACGGACTTCGTAAAATCCTTTACAAAGATTTAGAGGGTTCTCTTAAAACGATTGATGTGCCATTCAGTGAACTAAGTATCGTTCCTGATACTTCAGATGCTGATGATGAGTAGCGAACGCATGTATGGGCTTATTGTTCAGGTAGTTAATTTAAAATAATGACTATGGTTGTTTTCGAACATATTCGCTGCCCGCTGCACCGGTACACTTTCACCGTCAAACCAATACGTGAGTGGGTGGAAGAATCATGTGAGGGAACTGTACTGAATCTCTTTGCAGGCCAAACGAAGCTCAATGTTACCGAGATCCGCAACGATCTTGATCCGGAAATGCCGGCTGACTTTCATATCGATGCGCTAACATTTCTAAGAACCTGGAAGGGCCCTCTATTTCAAACAATTTTGCTAGATCCGCCATACGCATACCGAAAAAGCATGGAATTGTATAAAGGTCTCGTTTGCAGCCCGTTTAGGCAGCTTAAAGACGAGATAGAAAGCTGTTTATCGCCGGGCGGCCAAACCATCATTTTTGGATATCATTCTATTGTTATGGGTAAAGGCAGAAAATTTGAACCGGAACGAATAGCGCTGTTCAGCCATGGCGGTGCGATTCATGATACAATCGCAAGTGTCGAACGCTATGCGCCATTAATAGATGGTTTTGCTCATGATCGCTAATCCGGCTATAAAGTTCCACAGCTACATTGCTCCATAGCTTCTTGGCTATAAAGATAGGTTGTTACTAAGTTGCCTTGCTACATGGCTACTCCGCTACAATGCATAATATTGCTACAAAGCTATGCGGCTCTAATGTTACAGCGATAGAGTGCTATCATGTTCTGCCGCTATTCCGATCTATTGTTACAAAGTTACTTTGATACACCGCTATCATGATCGTTCGCATCTTAAAACCAACTGCCTCATTCGGCGGTGTTCGGTACAATACCAACAAGGTTGACCGTAACCGGGGGGAGTTGATGAAAGTGGCAAACTTCGGACCGTTGCAAGGCCTCGGTAAGCTAACGCCACAGGACTATATCAATTACCTGAAAATGGTGACCTCACTTAACCCGAACATAAAAAACCCACAATTTCATGCTATTATATCCGCCAAAGGCACATCGTATGATAAACATACGCTCACCACCATTTCTGAAGCCTGGCTAAAAGAGATGGGATATGGAGCGCAGCCTTATCTTATCGTCTACCACAAAGACACCGGCAACAACCATGTACACATGGTTACCACGCGTGTAGATAGGGAAGGCCGGAAGATCAACAGCGGTTTTGAACATGTCCGCGCTGTGCAAAACCTTGCTAAAGTGCTTGGTTACGATCTTGGCTTTCAATACAAGTTCAGTACCCGCGCGCAGTTTCTGATGGTATTGGAAGCAAATGGTTTCCTGGGAATCGATCCCGACGAAGCAAAAATTAAAGAACGAATCGACAAATACCTACCCGATAAAAAGCGCGCCGCCGAGATCAGGCAACTGTTTCAACAATTCAAATTTCAACCGGATTTCCGTAATAAACTGAAAGAGCATTACCAAATAGAGCTGATCTTTCATACCTCAGAGGGCAAAAAGCCGTACGGTTATTCCATCATTGACAATGAAAACTTCCGGGTTTTTAAAGGAAGTGAAGTGTTACCGCTTAAAGAACTCTTAGCGCAAACTAACGGCGATCTGCTTTCGGAAACTGAAGAAACCGAAGAGCGGACTGAAAGCAATCAACCCGCAGCTATTCAATCGATCTGGATCGCTGACGATGTGGACGACCAGCAAATTCACGGTATGAGGCGCAGGCGCCAAAAGAAAACACGAACCAACACCCGTTAATCAACACCCAACTTTTATGATCATCATTATCGGCAACCAAAAAGGAGGCGCAGGAAAAAGTACGCTTACGCTGCTGCTGGCCAACTACCTTACGCTGGCAAAGCATTGTACCGTAACTGTTATCGATATGGATTACCAGCAATCCATCGCGCAGAAATTTGATAAAGCCAAAGTCCTCGAAAATGCCGAACCCTATCAGGTTCTACCCGCAAGCCTCGAAAGCTATCCCGTGCTTAAAGAAATCCTCAGCCGGAATAAGGACGATATCGTTTTGATTGACCTGCCTGGCAAACTTGATGATGATGGGCTCATCCCGGTTTTCAACTCTGCGGATTTGGTGATATGCCCATTCGCCTACGATGAATTCAGCTTTGAATCGACCGTGCTTTTTACAGTTGTGCTCAGAAAGATCAACCCTAAAATGCAAATGGTATTTGTACCTAACCGGATCAAAGCCAACGCAAAATTTGAAATCATGCAGGAGGTGAATGAGCAGCTATCAAAATTTGGAAAAATAACATCATTTCTTCCTGACCGTGTGGACTTCCAGCGTACCAACACCTTTCAGACACCACTGTCACTGATGCCTGTAATCATACCTGTTTTTGAACAAATCTATACCGATCACTTATATGGAAAACATGAAATCGCTGGCAGACCAGCTTCGGGAGGAACTGGTTAAGCCGGGGAATAAAAAAGCTAAAGACATTGTTCCGGGTGTTGTGAAGAAGGCGAGACCTCCAAAAAACGACGCCGCAATTTTGGTATTAATCAACGAGTACAATAACAGCCTTAATAAAAGCCTCGTTCATGTACGTTTCGACGGCAATACCGTCCGGTTGATGAACCAATTTAAAATGGCGACAGGCACGGATGTCACCAAGCTGGTCTCATTTGCAGTCAAGCACCTTTTTGACACTAACCCGGAACTGAAAGCAATTATTAAACAATTCATTCAAAACACAGAATTATGACCTGGATCAAATTTGCCATCTGGCTGTGCGGCATTTATGCCGCCTACTACGCCATCATTATCATTTGGGACTTTCTCCGAAGCGGGCAAACGCCCGATGCCAAGGATGCCCGCGAGTTGACATTTGTTGAAGATGTCGAACCTATCAAGTTCAAAAGCGACGCAGTAAACGAATATAAAGGCTCGTCATTAATGTCTTCAGGCGGCGTCAGCCTGAAACAAATGTTTTCGCTGGCCCGGGAGGAGGCCATCGAATTTACCCGCGCGGTAAGCTTTTAGTATATGAAAAAGCTAATGGCATGGGGACTTCTCCTGTTGCCATTGATCGCCATCGCCCAGCCGGGCATTTCCGAAATGCAACAGGCGCAAAGTGCGCTATCTGATGATTTCTTCTCTGCCTTTGATTGCTCATTAGTCATCGCCACAATTTTAGGCCTGACCGGTGCCATCAAAATATACCATAACTGGCAGATGGGTAAAGATCGCATTGACTCCGATGTAGCGGCATGGTTTTTTGCCGCTTTATTTATGGTGCTCTCCGGAGCATTTCTAAGAGCGTTGTTCGGGATCTGAACACTCTTACTGATTAAGCCACTTCTCCGGTGGCATTTAAAAGATCTCTGTCTTACGATTCTCCATCATTATTTATTCTTACTGGCCATCATTCGCCGGTAATCCCCTCGGGTGTAAAGCTTAAGGCGTTGTTCGTGATCTGAACGCCTCGTCAACATACCCAGGCAACTACTCCGGTTGCCTTTAAAAGATCTCCGCCCTCATTCTTCAATTCCTGATTAATGTTTAACAAAACAAAACAATTATTGGCTTCAGCTGCACTGCTGGCCCTTTCTGTTCCTGCCTTTGCACAAAGTGGTGTAAACGGACTGAACACTGCAACCACCACACTCAAAACCTATGTCGCACCGGTAACCAACATCACCCTGGTGATCGGCGGTATCGTCGGTATCGTTGGTGCCATCCGCGTCTATTCAAAATGGAATAGTGGTGATCAAGACATCAACAAAGAGCTTATGGGATGGGGAGGAAGCTGCGTCTTTCTCGTGGTTTCCGCACTGGTAATCAAAGCATTTTTCGGTTTGTAATGGCCAGAAAATTTGCTGTTTATAAGGGGCTTCAGCGGCCCCTTATATTCAAAGGCTTCAAAGGTAAATTCATCTATTGGGGATTGGGCTCGCTCTTAACCGGCCTTGTCCTCGGAGCCTTAACGATGTCCCTCATCAATATGTGGCTCGGGGCGATAGTCCTCGTTGGCTGCATCGTCGGCGGCCTGCTTTTCACCGCTGGAAAACAAAAAGGCGGCTTACATGATAAGAGCCGCGCCAAAAGTATTTACATCCTCAATCATTATGGCCGCAAAAACAATGTTTGACATCCCGTATGCCGGGGTGGACAAAAACGGCGAATACGACTTTCTCATCGGCCTGCAGGGTGAATGTTCGGTCATTATCCAAATGACCAACCCTGTTATCCGGTTTTCAGCTTATCCCGCAGGGTACGAAGAGTTTCATCATCTTTTGATCAATATCGTTAAAGTTCTCGGCGATGGTTATATCGTTCAAAAAGAGGACATCATCAGCCGGTCACCTTACCAAAGCAAGCCTGCAACAGAATATCTTCAACAGAAGTACAATGAGCACTTCGATGGGCGCGAGTGCCTCCGCGTCGAGACTTACCTCACGATTACAAGGCAGGTCAAAAAAGGTGCGTTTTATGTATACGATGCCAAAACGCTGCGTGATTTCTGCCAGGCGGTTAACAAGATCTTAGACATTATTCCATCGGCAAAGGTTCTCAAAGAAAGCCAGATCAACCAGCTTGTCATGCAGATGCTCAGCATGGATTTTAAAAGTAAGCACATCAGCTTAAATAATCTGGCACCCTCTGACAACGAAATTAAAATAGGGCAGCGGTCACTCAAAAATATCAGCCTGGTCAATATTGATAGCATTGACCTGCCTCCGGAAGTTGGCACCCATATCGAAATGAACGATAAAGAGAGCATGCGCGGGTTCCCGGTAGACTTTCTTTCTTTCCTGTTTAAGGTTCCCGGGTGTGAAGTGATCGTCTTTAACCAGGTCATCGAGATACCCAACCAGGTCGGTACACTGCGAAAGCTGGAACAAAAGAAAAAACGTCATTCAGGTATTCCCGATCCCGCCAATCAGCTGTGTGTGGAAGATATTGACCTGTTATTAAATGATGTGGCCAGGGATAATCAAATGCTGGTTAACTGCCATTTTAACATCGTTGTGGCCGCGCCGGAGAATGTCTTACAAAAGGCCGCAAACTTTGTGGAAAGCTCCTTATTTCAATTGGGGATCATACCCAGTAAAAATGCTTATAACCAATTAGAACTATTCCGAACTATTTTACCCGGTAATGCGGTTGAACTCAAAACTTACGATTGGTTTCTGACCACCTGTGATGCTGCCGCCTGCTTTTTCTTTAAAGAGTCCCTGCCAAAAGATGAGCCGTCCGATTTTCTAATTCGGTTTACCGACCGCCAGGGCATACCCGTTGGCATGGACCCCGCCGACCTGCCGATGCGGACGGGCCGGATCAACAACCGCAACAAGTTCGTGCTTGGCCCGAGCGGCTCTGGTAAAAGCTTCTTTATGAATGCGCTGATCGAGCAGTACATGCTCTACAACATGGACATCGTGATTGTCGACACCGGGCATTCCTATTCAGGGCTATGTTCTTATTACAAAGGGAAATACATCACTTATACCGATAAGACCCCGATTACTATGAATCCTTTCCGCATTTCGGAAGAGGAATATAACATTGAGAAAAAAGACTTTTTATGTACGCTGATCGGCGTTGCCTGGAAAGGGGCGGAGGGGCTGTTTACACCAGTCGAAAGAGATGTTGTTGCTAACGTCATATCAGCTTACTACAGCAAATTCTTCGCGGATCATGGCGAGCTGACATTCGATACATTTTATGAGTTTGCCCTGGTCAAAGTGCCGGAGATCAAAGCAGAAGAAAAAATAATATTTGATTTTGACGAGTTTCGATATGTCCTCAAAAAATTCTACAGGGGTGGTGAATTTGCTACTATCCTGAACAAGGAGACAGATAAATCGCTGTTTACAGAGCGCTTCATAGTCTATGAAATTGACTCGATTAAGGGTGCGCACGTAATGGCTGCATAATAAATATACCCATGGCAGGGTATTGGGCCAGTGTTCAAAAGGCCTATCATCCGTCGGCTTATCCGTGAGGGAAACCAAATATCGGGGAGTGTAGCATGCCGACAACATCTATAAGTCAGCCAGTTATCGGGTTGCGACTGAATAGCGGATGAGAAAACAGATATAAGGATAAAATCCATACTGATTGAATGATAACCCAAGCGGCTCACGGCTGTATCTGTGACGTAAGATAACTGAACTCGTCATACTGTGATACTCTCTTTCCATTCTTTGAGGAGGGAGAGCAAGAACAAATCACAGCGCAATTGCAATATGCAATAAAGGGTGGACATCATATCCGACAATCTGTTGCGCCATAGTTATTACGCAGCTAAACGTGGATTACCTAAGTCAGAATGCCGCTGGCGCGGCTATAGGGCGTAGGCTCTTGAATATCTGATATGGTAACGGAGCTTCCGTAGTAGTCCGAGCAAGGGAAAGCCTTGTACATGGCGAAGGGAAGCAGCTAATATTTATTAATACCTATTTAGGAAAATGTGAGAGACATTATGAGAAATCCAGAAAAAGTATTAATCAGTCTAACAGAGCATAGCAAACTTTCAGATTATAAGTTTGAAAGGCTCTATCGTATCCTTTTCAATGAGGAAATGTATTACGTGGCATATCAAAATATAAATGCCAAACCAGGTAATATGACTAAAGGCACAGATAGTCAAACTATCGACGAAATGAGCCTTGCCCGCATTGAGAAGCTAATTGATGCTATCAGAAATGAAAGCTATCAACCACGTCCCTCAAGGAGGACTTATATACCGAAGAAAAACGGTAAAAAGCGTCCGTTAGGGATACCAACATTCGATGATAAGTTGGTGCAGGAGGTAATCAGGATGATACTTGAAGCCATTTATGAGGGAAGCTTTGAGCATTCCTCTCATGGTTTCAGACCTCAAAGGAGTTGTCACACTGCGCTAATGCAAATCACCAAATCTTTCAACGGAGCCAAATGGTTCATTGAGGGCGATATTAAAGGCTTCTTTGATAACATCAATCACGATGTTTTGATAGGGATCCTGCAAGAACGCATCTCCGATGAACGTTTTATCAGGCTCATTAGGAAGTTTCTGAATGCGGGCTATATTGAAGATTGGGTGTATCACAAAACGTATAGCGGAACGCCACAAGGTGGTATCGTTAGTCCACTATTGGCTAACATTTACCTTGACAGGCTGGACAAGTACATTAAAGAATACATCAAACAATTCGATTTGGGTGAAGGGCGTACCCCGAACAGGGAACGCAATCAATTGGAATACGATAAGCGAATTGCTACGCAAATGCTTAAAGCCGAAGATGATGTTACCGACAGGAAACTGATAGGTAAGCGCATTAAGGAAATTGATAGAAAAAGAGCATTGATACCAAGTTGCGACGAGATGGACGCGGGCTACAGAAGACTCAAATATGTAAGGTACGCAGATGACTTTTTAATTGGAGTAATCGGCAGTTTGGACGATTGTAAGCAAATCAAACAGGACATTTCAAACTTCCTGAATGAGCAGTTACAGCTTACTTTATCGGACGAAAAAACGCTGATTACCCATAGCGAGAAACCTGCAAGGTTCCTTTCATTTGATATCACTGTACGCAAATCCAACTTGACAAAAAGGAACGTTGAAGGTAAATTAAGGAGAGCATACCACAAAAAAGTGGTGCTCAAAATACCACCTGATACGATAAAACAGAAGTTGCTCGACTACGAAGTGTTAGAAATAAAACTACACAACGGAAAAGAGCAATGGAAACCAAAGCATCGAAAAGGATTGATATTCAACGATGACTTGGAAATCCTTAGCAAGTACAATGCAGAACTGATAGGGTTCTATAATTACTATTCAATTGCACTTAACGCTGGAACCGTCAATAACTTCAAATACATCATGGAGTACAGTATGTACAAAACCTTTGCAGGTAAGTACAGAACTACTGTACCAAACATTTGTAGAAAATATAAAAAAGACGGGGTGTTCACCGTGTTTTACACAAACACGAAACGGCAACAACGTTTTCGCACATTCTACAATGACGGCTTTGGGCGGAAAATCGAAGCCAAAGATGCCTTCTTTGACAAGCTTCCCAACTACTATCACGCAAAAATGAGAACAAGCCTGATTGATAGGCTTAAAGCTCGAAATTGCGAATTATGCGGGGAGACGAGTGAATTGGAAATGCATCATGTCAGGAAACTGAAAGACATCGCTAAGGGCAAAGATCCTTGGGAAGTCCACATGATTGCACGGAAAAGGAAAACGATGGCTGTATGCCATACTTGTCACATGAAGATACATCACGGTAAATAGACTGCGGATATTAGTGGAGAGCCGTATACGCTGAGAGGTGTACGTACGGTTCGGAGGCGAGTGCTGGGAAACCTAAGATAGTAATATCAAAAGGCGCCCGGTGCTTAGCCCTACAAAATAAAATTTTGTTTCCCCTCGTCACGCTGTCGATTATGGACGTATTCATCCAGAAGATGCGTTACCGGTCTGACCGTCGCAAGGCCCTCGTTGTTGAGGAGGCGTGGAAGGCCATCGCCAGCCCGCTGATGGCCGGGTATCTTTTGTATTTGTACAAAACAGTCCGGAAGTTTTGGGGCGAAGCAATTGTAGTCACCCAGGAATTAGGTGACATCATCGGTAACGCCGTCGTAAAGGACAGTATCATTAATAATTCGGATACCATTTGTCTGCTTGATCAAACCAAGTTTAAAGATAATTACAACGATATAGCCGCGCTGCTATCGATCAATGAAACCGAACGTCGGAAGATCTTTACAATCAATCAGCTCGACAACACCGATAATCGGGGCCGTTTCAAAGAAGTTTACATCCGTAGGGGAGCAGTCGGTGAAGTTTATGGCGTCGAGGTGGCTATTCAGCAATACCTCACCTATACCACAGAAAAACCGGAAAAGTCTGCCGTTGAATCTTACACGCTTCGTTATGGCTCGTACGCTGACGGACTGGATGCCTTCATCGATGATTTTAAAAGCAGCCAAATTTCTCTTCCGGCATTTATTAACCAAGTTAATCAAAAGCAATACCAATGAAAATCTTTATCACCCTGTGCTTATGCTTTGTCTGTAAAGCAGGCTTCTGTCAGGAACTGGTCGTTGACCCGGTTACCTCAGCAGCCATCGCGGTTAATGCCGGCATTATCAATGGCCAGCTGAATACCACCAATAATAAGCTCGACCTTATTCAAAAAGGGCAACTTGCTGTAACCGGGCAACTGCTGATCGTCAATGATCTGCAAAATAAAATCTATACCGGTTTAAGCCAGGTGGCTTCGGTGCTCAACAGCCTGACCACGATCAAAGAAATCGCGGAATGCGCCAGCGATATAGTGACCGATGTTTCTTCGTCCATCACACTCGCGAAATCTAACCCGGTGCTGCTGCTTTTTGCCGAGCAGGGTGCGCGGGATTTTGAAACGAGGGCCACCACGTTAGCCGCGGATGTCAGCGCATTTGTACTTAAAGGAGGCACAAAAAACCTCATGGATTCAGGGGAACGGGGAAGGTTGCTTAATCACATTGCTGAAGAAATGCGTATCCTTCGCGGTATTGCTTATGGTATGGGTCGGGCGATGTACTGGGCCAAGATCAATGGTATTTTCCGTTCCCTGAACCCCTGGGCGGAATGGCAGAACCAGGATGTTCGTATCGCCAACGATGTTCTCACGAATGCTAAATATCTGAAACCATGATCCGCCTTTTACTCACTTTTAGTTTCGTGGTGCTGATAATTGATCTTTTCGGCCAGTCGAAAACCCTCGATATCCCTGGTATCCACCAATTGGTGGAGCAATCCATTTCCGAAAATAAGCAGCAGGTGAAAGCCAGGAATCAACAAGCCGCTGCTACCGCCAATGAGCAGGCGAATCTTACTTTGCTGGCAAAACTGAAGGCAACCTACCGGACATTACAACAACGGTATAATGCTTTGGGAACTGCTATCAATATTGCCGACATCGGCATTTATGCCACGCCGATGGTGCAGCGCATCATCAGTAACCAGGCACAGATCATCCAGCTTGCCGAAAAAACGCCGGCTCTGATTGCCATCGGTTACCAATCAGAAATTCAATTTGCGGAGAAGGCTAAAAGCCTGGTCGGCTATGTCGCCGGGTTGACCCTTTCTTTTGGTGATGTTAATCAAATGAGGGCTTCTGACCGGAAATTGCTGTTCGACCATGTGTTATCGGAACTGAGCATTATCCAGGATCTCTCGGGTAATATGCTCAACATGATGCAGTATTCTAACCTCGCCGCTTTACTCAAAGCCGCAAACCCATTTCAAAATTTTATTGATGCTGACAAATCAATTGCCAGAGACATTATTCAAAACGCTAAATACCTAAAATAATGAAGAAACTCCTTTTTTTTCCTTTACTCTTTTTTAATCTGCTGCCTTTAACGCTATTGGCCCAATCCTACGTTTTTGACCCGCAGCGGTTTGCTGCCGTCGTCAGTAACGGAGCCGTCAGAAGTGCAGCAGAAGGTACCCATGATCAATATTTAGGTAAGATCAACAACGACATCAATAACCTGAATACCAATGTCGGTTCAGTCGTTCTTGCACAAACCATGATTTACGAAGCCCTGTCCAATGTAAACTCGGCGCTGAAAGATGGTCTCGCCGTAAAAAATATGGCGGTAATCATTGCAGATATGACTGGATATATCAACCAGGCAATCGCGATGGGCAGGAGTGATCCTTACTTACTGATTTTCGCCGAAAAAATCGCCGGTGAAATGCGCACCCGCTCGTTAACAATGGTCACTGATGTGTCCGATTTCATACTTAAGAGCGGTAGCAATGTACTGGCTGACTACAATGCACGGGACGAACTGCTCCATAAGGTCATTACCCAGTTACAAATTCTTGATGCCCTCGCCTATGGCGCGTGGAAAGCCATGTACTGGGCAAAGGAACGCGGCATTATTGCCTCACTGAACCCCTTTCAGAACTTTATCAATCAGGACAAAATATTTGTCTCTCAAATTATTCAAAACGCTAAATACCTACAACAATGAAATACTTAATCTTAATGATCGTGTCACCATTACTCTTGTTTTGTAAATGCTTAGCGCAAAGCCAAACCAACGACGAAGCCTTCCGGTATCAGGAACAACGGATGGTCTATCAGCAGTGGGATCAAAAGAAATTTAAGCCTACATCCGGTTTCCTTGGACTGAATCCCTATTACTGGCTAACCTGGGGCTTTTTCTATCCGAATTATCACAAAACAGATCTACGGCCGCTGAGCGGAAGCGGCCCCCAAACACAAAGGCTGGCTTTGGTCGCGGCCATGAATTCGACGGATGACAAGTATAAATTACAATCCGATACCGTACGAAATACGGCTTTGTCGCAGCTTTCTTCACAGACAGGCCTTATTTCAGATGCTGATCCGCTATGGTTCCTTTATTATAACAATGAATTCAAGCCAGTACTAAGTAATTCTACCACATCAATCCTGGCCGGTTTATCTCCGCAGGTAGTTACCAAACTTATGTCCGAGGGTACTTATAACTGGTACAAAAATGAACTCGATATGCTGAAAGAACGGATTGATGGTGCCCACACTACCAATATGGATCGCGGTTCCCGCATCCTCGCTTACTACAGATTGCTGCAAGACTACAGGAAAATTTCAGGAGTATGGGCCATTCGTACATCTACCGCCCAGTCGACGCTAAACATGGCGGCCCAGCAGCAAAGGATCAAATTCGGGCAGTTTGCGGTTCCCCAATGGACACCGCAAACTGACATCGATATCGCTAACAAAGTCTTACAACATCTCCAATGAAAAAGAAAATATACAGTATTCTCCTGCTGTTGCTCGTCGCAACGGCAGGATTTTCCCAAACTCCGGCACCTGCAATTGATAATACCAAGACGCTGGAATATCTGCAGGGTGACGGCGTTTACGAAACCGGGGTTATGGTGTTTTTAAAAGGCCTCAAAAATTCGGTCTGGACACATTTCGATTTGTTTATCACAGATGCTAAGGCGTTGTCCGCCATTTTTATGATCATCTTTTTTGCAATCAAGTCATACGAAATGATGGTTGGAGATAAGCGAATGGAGATTATGCCTTTATTAAGGCCGTTTGGCTTGGCAATGATCATTATGTGGTGGGGCACTTTTGTAAAAGTGGTAGCTTTTCCGACAGACCTGGTCGCCAACCAAACCGAGCTGATGTTCAGCAGCGAACAGACCACGGTCAACAACCTGCGCATGAACCGAAGTAGCTTAATGTTAGCTGTGGCGAACTCACTATACACTTTTCAGGCCCAAACTGAAGTTGCCGAAAAAGAGAGCGATACCTGGTATGGGCAGGCCTGGAACTCCGTAACCAGTACCGTAAAGGCGGGAATAAGCAGCGTAGTTTCGCCGTTGATCGAATTGAAAAACCGGCTCACCGTTGGCTTGCAATTACTCATGACCCAACTGCTGGAGCTACTGGGAATATGGATTCTGAGACTGGCGGTTTATATCATTTTTATGCTTCAAATTATCTATTCCTCCATATTGGTGATTCTTGGCCCGTTCGCTGTGGCAGTGAGCATACTGCCCGCTTTCCGGGACAGCTTCAGCACCTGGATAGCGCGCTTTGTTTCAGTAAATCTTTATTCAGGTATTGCTTATTTGATCATGTATTTGTGCGGCCTGATGCAGGAATATGCGCTGACCTCAGAGATCAGCAAATACCAGGAACTGGTTGGAAAAGATGGAACAGCCGCCAATATCGAGAAAATGGCTTTTTTTGCAGGTAATGGCATCCTGTCATTCGGAACGGTCATTATCGTATTTATGATCGGCGCGATTTGCATGTTCACCGTTCCAAGCATTTCCACCTGGATCATTTCTACTTCGGGAATCAGCTCAGCAACTTCAACATTCGGACGTAGCGCCAGTACAGTGATGGCAGCTGCGCGCACAGCAACCGGAAGCTTCTTTTAATTTCCTTTCTCCTAATTAAGATGGCTGACCAATTCTTTGGCCGGCCATTTTTTAAACTCAAATTTTATGATCATCAAAAATATCGAAGCAAAAATCAGGCTGGCGACCTTTATTGCAATTGGCAGTTTTGTTACCTCGCTGATCATTGTCGGCATTAATAGCTTTTATGCTTACCGGCTCGTCTCCAATGCGCAGCGCAGCATTTATATCCTGGACAACAACGTACCTATACTCGCAAAGCAAACCGATATGCAAATGAACCGGCCAGCCGAATACCGGGCGCATATCGACCTTTATCACTCCCTGTTCTTTTCATTAACGCCCGATGATAACTACATGGAATATCAAATGAAAAAAGCCATGTACCTCGTTGACGAGTCTGGAATGCAGCAGTATAACGACCTGAAAGAAAAAGGTTTTTTTAACTCTATTCTTTCGTCGAGTTCCGTTCTTACCCTGCAAACCGACTCAATCTCGCTCGATGTGACCAAAAAATATTTCAGGTTCTACGGGAAGCTGAAAATCGACCGGCGAAGTTCCACGGTCGTCCGCTCGTTGATTACTGAAGGCTATTTAAAGGATATTCCCCGAAGTGATAACAACCCGCACGGCGTACTGATAACCAATTGGAAAACATTAGAAAACAAAGATTTGGAAGATGTGGAGAAGAATACATTCTAACCGCGATCCAAGGGATACGCTGTTAAGCGAAATTAGAAAAGAGTTCGGAACCTACTTCAATATCTTGGCGAACTACGGTAAACAGGTACTAACCGGAAACCCACGGTTTTGCTATTGGGCAATGGTTTTCCTCATGGCAGTATCTATGGTGCTGTCTTTTACAGTTTTCCGTCGCCCCGAGGAGTTCAGGCAGCCTGCACCTGGGTTGAGAGAGTCGGTAGCACCTGTACATGAAGGTTTTGACCAGATCCTGGAAGCTACTGCAAAAATTAAAGAAACGCTGCGGTTAAAGCATTTGGTCGACAGCATCACCAGCCGCCGGTCACTTACCCAGGCGGACAGCACGGCGCTCGATACCGCCCTTAGCCAACTACAGCGAATCAATACTAATCATTAAACAAATCATCATGGAAATTAATTATAAACAGCCCAAATATGTGCTGCCAGTCATCGCTTTGCCCTTTCTCTGCCTTTTCTTTTATGCCTGGCACAGCGGGTTTTCCAAGCCAAAACCTGAAGTAGTTCAGACAGCAGGCCTCAACGGTGCCGTCGGCAGCGTGTCTAAAGATGTGCGTAAAAAAGAGCTTACTGATAAGCTTGACGCGTATCGCAATGCCTATAAAGATGCTGGTGGAGTATCCGCGGTCAACGTGATCCCAAAAGAGAATTCCAGTAATGCCTCCTTTAAGGATAATTACAGCAATCAGGAGAAGAAAACTCTTGACTCAATAGACCGCGCCATGAAGGCCAAATATGCACAGCCGCAGGCATCCGCTCACGACCGTCAACTGACCAGCGAAATCAATAATATAGGTAAGCGGCAAAGGCAAACTGCGCCTGTAAAGCAGGAGCCGAAGGACAAAGACCCGATGGAGGTTTTCAAACAGCAATTGGCCTATATGGACAGCGTAAGTAAAATGAGTGATCCGGCCTATAAAGCTGAAAAGTTGAAAAAGGAGGCCGCAGAAAAATCGGCGCTGCAAAAATCAAAGGAAATTAGGTTTACCGTCGTCAAAGCGGATGACCCCTCAGATGACTTCAATACGCTAAAACCGCCATCGAATGAAAAATTTATCATGGCCGTAATTGATGAAAATACTACCGGTTATGCTGGTTCAAGATTACGACTGCGATTACTGGAAGACATCAGGGCAGGCAGCACGCTAATTAAGAAAGGAACATACTTATATGCCCTGATCAACGGGTTTTCAGAACAACGGGTTACCTTGGTTATTACCAGTATCCTGACCGACGGTAAGATCATGCCCGTGAAACTTGAAATATATGATCTGGACGGCATGCCCGGGTTATATGTTCCATCTTCCGCTTTTCGCGATTTCACCAAAGACCTTGGCGCCAATTCCGTTCAGGGAGTTACAATTGATAACAGTTCTTCCGGAAGCCAGTTCGTCATGAGTTCTGTCGGAAAAATTTTCCAGTCCACTTCTTCCGCCATCGCCGACCTTATCCGCAAAAACAAAGCGAAGATGAAGTACAACTCCTATATCTATCTCATCGATAACGATGCGCTGCAAAATGCTCAAAAAACCTATTAAACAAAACCAACATGAAAAAGATCTTTTTTTATATCGCCCTCATGGTAACGTTCCATGTGCAGGCACAAGATGCCTTACCCACTGTTTTACTTTCAGCAAAGTTTACGCTCCACTTCGTTTCGCCCGAGCCAATTCAATACGTCGATATTTCAACCAAACAGTTGGAAGGCGATCTGCCCTTGAAAAACGTTTTTCGCATCAAACTAAAGGATTCAAGTAAGGTGTTCGAAGATGCCATTATAACCATCGCAGGAGAGAAATTTATTGCACAATACCATATCATACCATCCACGGGTATTGTACCAACCGAGATCAATATTATGCCCGCTGACACCAAGCCATTGGATATTTCCGGCATCGGCTTTTCACAAAATCAACTCAGGGCGATGTCACTCAACCTGATTGCAAAGGGCCCCGAGAGACACCGGGAAAAAGTGAAAGCTTTTGGCATGACAGGCCAACTAAATCATGTTTATACCTTAGGTGACTACATTTTTTTAGATATCAGCTATAAGAACAAGACGCGCCTCACCTATGATATAGACGAATTTCATTTTAAGGTCGAGGATACTAAAGTAACCAAAGCGTCTAATGTACAGTCAGTAGAATTAAAGCCGGAGTTCATCTTACAGGAAGTGCCGGCATTCGGCAAATATTACCGGAATATTTTCGTGTTTAAGAAAATGACCTTCCCGGGAAACAAAGTGTTTCTTGCTGAGCTGAGTGAAAAACAAATTTCTGGCAGGGTGATCACTCTTAAAATTTCTTATAAAGATATCCTTACGGCCGACACACTTCCAAACTAATGGTTATGACAGATTTACTCGCCTACGATTATGTTAGGCTGGTACTGGAAGAGGAGTTTCTGGCAACCTACCTGCGATTTATCAATCACGGCATTCTTCATTACGAGCTAACGAACATTCTGGAGGTCTGCGCGCCGCTACTAAAGGGACTCGACGAAGACGACCGGTACCTGAAATATGAGATCGTCGGCACCATCGCAATTTATTTAGAGGAGGAATAACAATGGCATTTAACACCAGCAGTAAACTGGCTGATAACATTTCGGCCATTCGCATTGCGCTGGAGTTTAGTGGACAGCAGCTAACTCCCGCAGAATTGGAAACGCTAAGCCGCTACGCAGGGTTCGGCGGAATTAAAGCAATCCTCAATAAACCAGGGCCGATTGATGGCTGGAAAGCCGCGAACGCGTCAGAGGCCGATCTAAAGCTTCATCCGCAAGCCATGGAATTCCACCGCCTTTTGAAAGATAAACTTTCTGCAAAAGACTACAGGGTCGCATTTGATTCGGTTAAAGCCAGCAGGCTTACGGCATTTTACACTCCTGCATTTATTCCCGACCTGATTTATGCCGCTCTCAAAGAGAATAACATCAGCCCTCGCAGACTGTATGAACCCAGCGCCGGCGCTGGCGTATTCGTGACCAGTGCAGTGAAAACGTTTCCGGGAATAACAATCAAAGCAGTAGAAAAAGATGTCTTAACAGGCAAAGTACTTACCGCTCTAAGTGCAGGCTTGGGCTTACCTGTAACAGTCACCATCAAAGGCCTGGAAGAAACGGACGCATCGGAAAAAGCGGGATCAGACCTGATCGTAAGCAATATTCCTTTTGGTAAATTTTCGGTCTTTGACCCGGCTTACAACGGCAGCGCAGTCGTATCTAAAATACATAATTATTTTTTCGCCAAGGGCCTTGACAAATTAGCTGATGGCGGATTATTGGGCTACCTAACTACTGATGCCTTTTTGAATAGTCCCTCCAATGCAACAGCCAGGAAATATCTCTTTACATCAGCCGACCTGATCAGCGTTTCAGTGCTTCCAGCAAATTTAATGAAGGAAAGTTCAGGGGTGGAAGTCGGCATGCACTTGCTCATTGTTCAAAAAAACAATAATAAGGAAACACTGTCCCACGCGGAAAGCATGCTGATCGATACGAATGAAAAGGAGAACGAATTCGGGAAATATCACATCAATGCTTACCTCGACAATCGCTTCGACCTCGTTCTTGGGGATGAAATTATTGAAAGCACCAACGCTTATGGCGATCCAACCCTAACGGTTTGGCAAAACGGCAAAATAGAAGATCTGGCTGCTCCCATGCGGAAAATGATCAGCGATGGCATCAAAGCCAACTTCAATGCCGAAAAATGGAAAGCCATTAGTTTTACCGAGCAGCAGGCCGCTGGAAAGCAATTCACGTTCCTGCCCGTGCCGGAGGAATCAAAAGCTGCGGCACCGTCGGTAGGTCAGCTTGGATTATTCGATACCGGTGGCCCGGCAGATTCAAACAAAGCCGCTGCCTATTTAACGGATATCGACAAAGCCGTTATTGATGGTAATTCTGCCAGACTAATCAGTGCGATCAGAACGACTGCTAAACCCGGACATGACAGCATCATACTGGTTACCGCCAAAGCGAAGGCTAATGCGAGGTATCTGTATAAGCTTTACAGCAATGTTGCAGAGATTACCTTTTCGAACAAATGGTTGAACGGCGTTTCCTTAGGACATGAGCTGGATATTTTGGCTGCCAAGCTTAAGGGATTTGGTCACGATTTTCGTTATGAAGGCGATTCCAGCTTAGAACAAGCATTTAAATTATCGCCGGACCGGCCCAAAGCTTTTACAGACCTGAAGCCCTATTATCAGCAAGATACCCTTGTTGTATTTGAGGGAAGGGTTGGGTTAATTGGCCAGGTACGCAATTATGAAGCAGAATTTAAGCCGCTGGAAATTCAGGAAGAGATTAGCTTTTATAAAGATTATATCACACTTCGAGATACCTATTTGCAGCTTTCGGGTTTTGAGGCCGAGCACCTGGTACAGTTTCCCGAGTTGCGGGATTCCTTGAATCTTTTTTACGGGAACTTTTTAGCAAGATACGGCGAGTTAAACAGCAGTAAGAACCGGGCGCGGATACTGAATGATGCCGCCTTTGGTTTTAAAACAATTTCGTCTTTAGAGCTGAAGCAGGATAATCATTTTGTCAAGTCCGATATATTCCGGGGCCCAATATTTCCAAAAAAGGAACAGTTTAAAACCGAAGATCCTGCCGAGGCACTGGCGATTACACTTAACGATATTGGTCGTGTTGACCTTCCGTTGATTGCTGCTGCGACAGGCCTTACCGAAGAGGATGTCGTAATTGGCCTTGAAAAGCAAATCCTCTATAACCCGCAAGCGGAAATATGGGAAACTTCGGATAACTACTTGTCCGGGAATGTAGTAGCTAAGTTAAAGATCGCCGAAAAGTTTGTAAAAAACGATCCGGAGAACCTGCAAGTTGCAAGGAGTTTAGCCGCGATCAGGCGGGTGCAACCCGAGAAAATAGCATTCGAATTACTGGATTTTAATCTTGGTGAACGCTGGGTGCCAATGGATTTCTACGAACGCTTCGCCACCGACCTCTTTAAAACAGAGACGACCATCAATTACTTCGCTTCCGTTGACACTTTTAAGGTCAAAATTAAGAAGGGTAATCCGACCACGAAGGATGAATTTGTTGTGGTGCCGAAATCGAGTAATAAAATTCTGGCGCATGCGCTGCTGGAACACGCACTTGAAAACACTTCGCCGAATATTACCTATCCGGTTGAAAGGGACGGTAAAGTCGTAAGAGTACCGGACACCGAGGCTATTCAATCCGCACACCGGAAAATTGAAACCATCCGAAACCGCTATAACGAATGGCTATTAGATTTGCCGCCCGCTGAAAAGCGGCTGTTAGAAAAACTATATAACGATACGTTCAATTGCTACGTGCTGCGGGAATATGATGGCAGCCATCTGCAATTTCCAGGCCTTGATATGAAGGCGCTGAAAATTGAAGGTCTTTACAGCTCACAGAAAAATGCCGCCTGGCGCATAATTCAAAATCGCGGAGCGTTGATCGATCATGAGGTGGGATTAGGGAAAACCTTGACTATGATCGTTGCAGCCATGGAAATGAAACGCCTTGGCATTGTCAGTAAGCCCATGATCCTGGCGCTAAAGGCAAATATCGGCCAGATCAGGGACACCTTCCGGTTAGCTTACCCTAAATCAAGGCTGCTGGCTCCCGGTGAAAATGACTATCTGCCCGCTAAACGGAAAAGGCTGTTCCACGAAATCAAAAATAATAACTGGGACTGTATCATTATCACGCACGATCAATTCGGCATGATCCCGCAGTCACCGGAGATCCAGCAACAAATTTTGACCATTGAACTGGATAATGTCGAAAGGGATTTGGATACACTTCAATCACTCGGCGGCGAGATAAGCCAGGCGATGCTGAAAGGCTTGCAGATCAGGAAAGAGAACCTGGACAGCAAGCTAAAAGGCGTTTTGTACGCTCTCGAAAACAGGAAGGACACCGGAATAAATTTCAAGGAAATGAACGTGGACCATCTCTTTATTGATGAATCTCATAAGTTTAAAAACCTAACCTTTACCACCCGGCATACAAGAGTAGCAGGTTTAGGGAATATGGCGGGGAGCCAAAAGGCGCTCAATATGCTCTTTGCCATCCGTACCTTACAGGAAAAGTTCCAGGCTGATCTTTGCGTTACCTTCTTATCCGGTACACCGATCTCGAACAGCCTGACGGAAATGTACCTGATTTTCAAGTATCTCCGTCCGAACGAGCTGGAACGTCAGGGTATCAGTAATTTCGATGCCTGGGCCGCCGTGTTCGCCCGGAAAACGGTCGATTTTGAATTTACGGTGACTAACGAGATTAGGGCCAAAGAACGCTTCCGGCACTTCATAAAAGTACCAGAACTGGCCTTGTTTTATAACGAGATAACGGATTATAAGACTGCCAAGCACATCAATCTGGATAAACCGGAGATCGACGAAAAACTGGTCAATATACCGCCTACTGAAGAGCAGAAGGATTTTATCAACCGGTTGATGGCATTTGCTAAAACCGGTGATGCCACATTGATCGGCCGCAGGCCGCTTACGCCGGAAGAAGATATCGGACGGATGCTCATCGCTACCAACTATGCCAAAAAGATGGCGGTTGATATGCGTTTGGTTGACGAGGAAACCTACGGCGATCATCCCGGAAATAAAGTAAGTATCGCCAGTCGCAATGTTGCGGCGATTTACAGGGAGAGTGCCGAAAATCGCGGAACACAGATCATATTCAGCGATATTGGCACGCCCAAGCCCAATGCGTTTAATATCTACGACGCCTTACTGGATAAACTGGTAAATGACTTTAACATTCCCCGTTCTGAAATAACGTTTATTCACGATTGGAGCGACAAGCAGAAGCCGGAACTGTTTCGCCTGATGAACGAGGGCATCATCAGGATTTTAATTGGCAGTACGGAAAAGGCCGGTACCGGGTTAAATGTTCAGAAACGGGTCGTTGCTATGCACCATCTGGATATTCCGTGGAAACCTTCTGAACTGGAACAAAGGGACGGCAGGGGCGCAAGGCAGGGGAACTGGCTGGCGAAAATGTTCTTTGGGAACAAGGTGCGCGTATTCATTTATGCCGTTGAAAAGTCACTGGATAACTACAAGTTTAACCTGCTGCGGAATAAACAGATTTTTATCAGTCAGATGAAAAATTCGGAACTCAGTGTGCGCACACTCGACGAAGGTGCTATGGACGAACAAAGCGGCATGAATTTCTCGGAGTATATCGCCATTCTTTCGGGAGATACTTCGCTGCTTGAAAAAGCTAAACTTGAAAAAAAGGTTGCCGTGCTGGAAAGTTACCGGTCTGCACACTACAAAGATGTGAGCAGGAACCGAATCCGGTTAGAATCCCTCGAACAGAAAGTCGTCAATACCCGCGCTACCCTCGATCTGATGCTGATGGATGAAAAAGCCTACAAGCAAGTGCTGCAACATGATCCGGAAGGTGTCAAGGTGAACTTATTGAAGCTGACTGATTTTCAAGAAGCTGACCCGGTAATTATAGGTAATAAATTGATCGACCTGTATAAAAACTGGGCACCGGACAGTCCGCAAAACACCGAAAGGAAACTTGGCCTCCTTTACGGTTTTGAGCTGTATATCCGGAGGAAGCTTTCTGGCTTAGACGATTCCTCGGCCAGAGTGGAATTTGTTACTTCACTTTACGCCGAAAGTCCGGTAACCGGTATCAAATACATGCTGAACAATGGTGCACCAAACATTGATAACCCTAAAGCTGCCGCCAGGTATTTTCTGAACGCAATAGATAGGGTAGTGCCGCTCGTAGAAAAGTATACGAAACAATTGGATGAGGCCGAAAAAGAGATGCCGCAGGTTTTTGAACTTACGCTCAAAACTTTCGATAACGAAGCCGAATTGGTCGAAATGAAAATTAAACTGGAAGGGCTTGAAAAAGCAATTAGTAAGACAATACTTGATAAGCAAACTGCCTCTGATACCATTGACCTGCTCCCGGAAGATCAGGAAGCTGAACAAGTCGTTTACAGCGCACCCAAGCGCTGATAAGTTTTTAAGGTAGCCATGCTGGCAGCTATCTGATTTTAGAAAAAATAAAACCGGGCAACTACCCGCCGCCATTAAGCCCCATATTTATGGAAGAGACCCGAGAACACCAGAAGCTGCACGGCTTCTTGCAATGTGCCATCTATATCTCCATTCTTTTAGAAGCTGCCATCTTTATTTATCACGACGCCCCTTTCTGGGGCGTTTTTATTAATCCCCTCGATAAGATCGGGCACATCGTCATTTACCAACGGCTGATATTCAGCAAACTGACCACGCTGTTACTGATCTGCTTAGTCAGTATAGGGACACTGGCAAAAAAGAAAACAGACCTTGATGCAAAAAAGCATATCGTCTACCCGCTTGCCCTCGGTCTGCTTTTATTTTTTGGCAGCATCGTTTACATGGGCAGGGCTTCGCCCATAGCCTTGCCTTACACCAGTTGGTTTAACCTGCTCTACCTGATATGCTCTTTCTTAGGCGCATTGCTGATCAGTGTTTCCATGGACAATATCTCCAAAATGATCAAATCTGGTCTTGGAAAGGATAAGTGGAATACCGAAGCCGAAAGTTTCATGCAGCCCGTTAAACGGATAGAAACCCCTTATTCGGTCAATATTCCGATGCTGTTTTATCATGACCGCAAAGTCAGAAACGGCTGGATTAATATCTGTAATGTTTTTCGGGGAACCATTGTAATCGGTACACCCGGTAGCGGTAAAAGCTTTTCCGTCGTCAATCCCTTTATCAGGCAGCTGATCGCCAAAGAGTTCGCGGTATGCTTATACGATTTTAAGTTTCCTGACCTCGGGCATATCGCTTATTACCACTACCTGCTTGCCAAACAGTCCGGCAAAATGAAAGGCTACGCTTTTCACGTACTGAATCTGAATGAAATTGAAAAAAGTCGCCGTATCAACCCATGGCGGGCTGACTATATCCGTTCGTTAGCAGATGCTGCGGAAACAGCCGAGGCACTCGTTGAAGCCTTAAAAAAAGGTGACAGGTCGGGGGGAAGCGATCAGTTTTTTACCCAATCCGCCATTAACTTTCTAGCATCCTGTATCTACTTTCTCAGTAAACATGCTGATGGACGGTTTTCAAGTTTACCGCATGTACTCGCGCTGCTGAACAGATCCTACGAAGAAATATTTAATGCGCTCGTTTCCGAACCGGAACTAAAATCCTTGCTATCTCCTTTTATGACCGCATTTCATGCCAAAGCATTTGACCAGCTCGAAGGGCAGGTAGGTACGCTTAAAATTTTTATCAGCCGTTTGGCCACGAAAGAAACCTTTTGGGTGTTCTCCGGTGATGATTTTAACCTAAAAATATCCGGTAAAGATTCACCGGGCATTTTGGTACTGGCTAATGATCCCAATACCCAAAACATCAATTCGGCATGTTATTCTATTGTGATTAACCGGCTGACTAAGCTGATCAACACGAAGGGTAACTTGCCGTCTGCGCTCATTGTGGACGAAGTGCCGACCCTGTTTGTACATAAGGTTGAAAATCTGATTGCAACCGCCAGGAGTAATAAAGTAGCCGTATTGATGGGCCTGCAGGAATTGCCCCAGTTTAATCAGCAATACGGGAAAGATACAGCTGCGACAATTACTTCGGTTATCGGCAATGTGCTATCCGGCTCCGTAAGGAATAAGGAAACTTTGGAATGGCTCGAACGCATTTTTGGCAAGTCAAAACAGCTTGGCGAAGGCCTTTCTATTGACCGGAACAAAACATCAACCTCACTGAATGAGAAACTGGAAGTCCTTATACCTGCCGGCAAAATTGCGTCGCTCAGCGCCGGGGAAATGGTCGGCGTCATAGCCGCCGACGCCCAGGAGAAATTCACGGGGCAATTCGAGACTTCGGCCATAAACTGCCGTATCAACCTGAATATGAAAGAGATCGCAATAGAGGAAAAGGGATATAAAGCCCTGCCTACTTACTATGACTTTGACGGCAAAAAAGATGCAAAGCTCACGCAGAACTTTTTCAGGATAGGCCAGGAAATTCAGGACATCGTACTGCTGTTCAAACCTGAAGCCAAACCAACACCACCAAAAGCAACCATGAAAAATCAATAGAATGGCACAACAAGACGAACTTACAGGGAGCACTGTCATGGTACATCCCGAACTAATCGCTGATCCCGCCGATAAAATCGGGCAAATTGGAACGATTGAAGCTGCCGATATAGGGCAGGATAACTTTCAGGTGCGTTTTGATGATAACCAGGTAGGTGTCTACGCTGCTGACGCGCTTTTAGTCCTGCAAAAACCTGAAGAGATATACAGCTATCTCGAAAAGCATTCCCCTGAACTAAGCTGGTCGGACTACAAAGACATTTTTGACATGGCGCTTCTGCAAAAACATGGCTATCCCGAACAAATCCCTACGGTATTTGAGATCGCTAAAAAAAGCGCGGTAGCGCGCTCGATAGGCACCATCTCACTGGAAAATAGCCTTGACCTGAAAACGGTGCAAAGCCGCGGAAGATGAGCCGGAATAAACCTTATTAACCCAAGTTTCAAACCTTTAAATGTAATATGATGAACAAGAATGAGCTTCACGGCACCCTTGTGCTCGTACATCCCGGCCTTGAAAATGACCCTGCCGGCCAACAGGGAAAGGTCGGCATCCTCACTTATGTAGATTCAAGCGACGAAATATTTGTCAGTTTCGACAATAATCAAACCGAAGGGAAATATTCCCCGAATGCGTTACTGCAACTAAAAGACCGGAGTGAATTATATCCTGCAATGATGGAGGACGCGGCATCGATGAATCTCGAGGATTATAAAGACCTCTACAAAATCAGCCTCTTACAGGATCGCGGCAGAAATATCGATATCTGGAAAGCTTTGGAAATTGCCGGAAACAACCCCGCGATATGGAGCCGAAGCCTTGTGCCTGTCGAAAATAGCATTCCATTAAAAATGGATCAATTCGTTGGCAGGTGAAAGCCTGGATAGCCTGCTGCCTGATCTGCTTGCCACTTAAAAATCTTCGTCTGAATTCTTCCTTTGGCTACCGTATCCATCCCGTTACCGGAAAATATGCTTTTCATGCTGGCGTGGACTTTCATGCCCGCGCCGATACGATTTTCGCCATCATGGATGGCCTGATAAGCGAAACAGGATATTACCCAGATCTCGGCATTCACATCAAACTCGATCATGGCGACCTCCAATTTGTTTATGGCCACCTCAGTCAGGTATTTGTGATGCCTGGCGATACGGTAAGCAGCGGAACAGCAATCGGTATTACGGGTGCAACAGGCCGCGTGACCGGAGAACATCTTCACCTGGCCATCAGGGATCACTGCAAATACATTAACCCAATTAAATTTTTATACGAAACACTTATTAAAAAATCATCATGAGTAAACAATTCAAACCGCTGTTTGAACAGCTTGCAGAAAAGTTGTCTGCAGAACTCAGGGCAGGTACCTCGCCCTTGCAGAAACCCATTAAAGAAAATGGAATGCCTGCTTTTGTAACCCCGATCAACCCGATTACCGGGAATGGGTATAGTGCCTTAAATGCCATCGCGTTAGCGTTGAAAGGTCACGATGACCCAAGATGGATGTCAGCGGAGGCCGCACGCTATGCCGGGAATTATGTTAAGGAAGACGCAAAGGGAACCCTAATCAATTTTCCGAAGACCAGCGACATCCAGGCCATACGCACGCCGGACGGCGCAAAAGTTGTCGGAGAAGATGGAAAGACGCAAACGAAAACAGTAAAGTTCGCCAAGCCTGAAAAAGGGATTGCCTTCCTGTTTAACGCCGAACAGATCAAAGACTTCCCGCCACTGGAAGATTTCCTGAAAAAACAACAGGAAGCGCAGCCTTTAACACCGGTAGAAAGAGCAGAAAAATTAATTGCGGATAGCAAGGCTGTCATTGTTCACGGCGGCCAGGAAGCATTTTACGATCATGCGAAAGATCAAATCCACTTGCCGGAAAAAGGTCAGTTTGAAAATGAAACCAAATACCTGCAGGCCGCGATCCACCAACTAGCACATTGGACCGGACACGAGAGCCGTCAGAAACGTCCTATGGAAGGTAGATTTGGCTCGCAGGAGTATGGCCGGGAGGAATTTCGTGCTGCAATCGCTTCCATGCTCATTGGCGGGGAGCTTAAGATCGGCCACAACTTTGGCCCGCATGCTGCCTACGCAACCAATTGGGCAAAAACCTTAAAGGATGATCCTTACGAGCTTTCAAAAGCTGCTTATGACGCACAAAGGATTGCATCAATGTTATTGGGTGTCGGCAAAAAGAAGGAAATAAAGGAAGGTGGAGGTGTTGAGGTAGGATTTAAAAAAGGCGACCAGATTGCCTATTCAGATACTACCTACAAAGTGCTGGAAACTTATAAAAACAAAAATATCAAGGTGGAAGATGCTACCGGCGCGCGCATCAATGTCAAGCCAACTGATGTGCTTTATAAATCTCTCCTGGAAGCAAAAGCAAATCCAAGGGAACCGGAAATGGTGATCTCTGAGGAACAAGAGCAAGAACAAGGTCAAACCAATAAAATAGGAAGATAGACATGAACCTGATTCAATATAATAAACAAGATCTTCCAATGAAAGAATTGGAAACTATAGGGCTGGCCGAAAAAGGTCAGCTCCTGATCAATGTGAACGATTTAAAGGCCTTGCTTTCAGGCCGCCGAACCGGCCTGCTTAATCTAAAAAACCTTGAAGCGGAAAATATTAAAATCAAGGCGCTCGATGCCAAAATATCCCTTCAACCGGCAGGCAATGGCAAAACAGAATTGCTGGTGCATCCTATTTACAGAAAGCCGGCGACACCGGACTTTCTGGAAGATTTTGAAGCTGAAGAATTAGAGAAAGGGGAGGTGGCCAGTTTATTGAAAATAACCAAAGATAGAAAAGGCGATACCAAAGAGGTATTGGTGGAATACGACCTGGAAACTCGGGAATTTATTATTTCTGATACGGAGAAGATCATGGCACCTGATATGATCAACGGTGAAAAGCTAACACCGGCGCAGAAGGAAAATTACCGGAAAGGGAAAGAGGTCGCATTAACGGACGATACCAAACTCAACTATTCCGGCAAAGATGTGAACGGTATCCGGTCTAATAAGTTGGCTATTATTGCTTCTATTATCATTGATGGTGGTATTTCTTATATGTTATATACCGGCCTTAATGCGATGTTCGGTGAGAAACATGATGAAAAAACGGCCAAATCATTGAGTAAGGGTTATTACAACACTGTTTTAGAAATGGAAGACCAGCGCCCCGACTTTTCAGATAACCTTCGCAAGGCGAAGCCTGTAATCTCCCGATAGTGAACCCGCTGCTTACAGCGCTGGGAATCCCAAACGCGGTTCAGGAATTCTTTGATATCGATGAACTGGTATTTAGTTATGGTGAGCACTTTGAGCATTACGACATGGGCTTTCACCGGGTGCCAACCACTAAAAACATGTGGCTTGCCGGAAGTGCCGTTACCCGTGAAGTAATCATTACTTCCACCGCTATGGAAGCGATAGCCTATTTGACCGTTAACCTGAACAGCTACCCCAATCTGCAATCGCTATCTTTTATTGCTATCGGCAACCTGCCGCACCCCGGACAATTGACCTGGATCAAAACCCATTTTCCTAAACGGAAATTTACGCTCGTTTTTGGTAAAGATCTATTGGGCAAACTGGCCGATATACGGGTTGCGGCAGGTTTGTTTTATAAACCTGTCCGCCTGCTGCGCTCTGAAATACAAATCCAGATTCTATGCGGTCAGCAGGTTTATCGTTTTGACCAGGAAACAATTTCCTTAAACAGCTTTGAAAAAGCGACCGGTATCAGAACTGGGGTACGAACCGCAAAATCCAAAGAATTTGACACTTTTTTAGATCAATTGAAACACTATGCAAAATCCTGAAATAGAACTCAGACCCGCTATGATCTTCGCTTTTGTGAAGTCATTGCCGCTAATACTTTTGGGGGTCGCTTTCCTGCCACTCGCGTGGCGGCTTTCTCCTTTTTTTCTTTTTTTCAGTATAGCCGCTATCGGGGTTGCTTGGTATCGCTTTATGTACATTAGAAATAGTCTCTATATCGTTACGCCGGAAGTTATCCGGATTAGTCGGGGGATATTCTTTAAAAGAATTGACCAGGTTGAAATGTACAGAGTGAAAGACTACATTGTTACGCAGCCATTATCATTGCAACTTTTTAGCCTGATGAACGTAACCTTGAAAAGCACAGATCCTGAAAATCCAATTCTCTGGCTGGCCGGTATTCCCCGATCCGATTTGATCGATACGATCAGAAGTCATGTGCAGGAAGCAAGAAAAGATAACCGTATCTATGAAATAAATTAGATATGCTTGGATGCTACTAAAAGAATTAGTAAATTTAAATCATAAATTAATCTACAAAATTATGGTTCGCAACGTCTTGTTAGCCGCATTGATATCCACCTTTGCCCTATTTGGAGCATTAGGTTCTAAAGACACCAAAACTACATTGGTTTGTCTTGCGGTGGCTTTTGCCGCCTGGGCACTTTGTGTTTGGCGGGTTTCAATCCTGAACAGGAGAAGAAATGAACGCAACCAGGCGGAACGTTTGTTTAGCGATCATATGCGGAAAAATGCGCGCTCGATGCACCGTTTTTAAAGATTAAATATTAATTTGCGCCATCTGCAGACAACTCGTCTGCATTGTGATAAGGTTTAGGTTGAAATCCCCTGGCGGCAAGCGCTCAGGGGATTTTATTTTTAAGCCCCGTAGAATAAATCCTCTCAAAAAAAACCTAAACGTAATCTGTATTACCGCTCACCCGTCTGTGGGCAAGGTCAATACCTGTATTTGTTTTCAAGAAACCCATCCCGTAGAGCGAACAGCATTTCCTGTTCGCGAATACCATTATCTAATTTATATTCCATGCCGTTAAAAGTTATCACCAAAGATGATTTAGAAGCATTTCGACGATCATTACTCAATGACATCCAGGATTTGTTAGCCAACAATAAGCCCGAGAATAAAGAATGGCTCAGATGTGCCGATGTCCGAAGACTCCTCAAAATTTCCACTGGTACAGTCCAAAATTTAAGAATCTCCGGAAAGCTCAAATCGCGGAAAGTTGGCAGTATCCATTTTTACAAACTCACTGATATTGAAAATATGCTCAGTGGTAAAAGACAATAATTATGAAACCAGAGACATCAACGCCCTTATTGCTATATTCAAAAATTGCCGATGATCCGCGCGTCAATGTCTGGCATATCAGCTTGTATACTTTTATCCTCTCGCTTTGGCAAAAAAGCGGCTATAAAAAACAATTAAAAGTATCGCGGAAACAATTGATGAAGGGCGCACATTTTAGCAGCATAACTACCTACCATAAATGCATCAGCAAGCTTAAAGAACTCGAATATATTATTTATCTGCCGACTTATGATGCTTACCAGGGCAGTATCATAGAATTGATCTTATAGCTTGCGGCAACTCATCAAGCAGATAACGCATATAAGTCCTGAAACGGGTCGAAGTTATTTCGCAGTATAAAACCAGATCTTTCCAAAACTTTACCTGCTGCATGATTTTTACGATTTACAACTGCTGCTATTTTCTTTATACCATTTAATCTGAGATTTTTAACAATGGCAGGTAATAAATTGGTCATTATAGATTGACCTTTCGCATCTCCAATCAGGTAAAACTCCAAAAAGTAGGGGTAGTCCTCAAGTCGGTAATGTTCCCTCGCAACGGCAGGGGGGATTAGATCAATGATGCCCACCAATTTCCCTGTGCTATTTGAAGTAATAAAATGAACCGCGTTCCTCCCATTATGAAAATTAAGGATTGCGCCGTTAAGCCAGTTCTTGGCATCCTCAATATTTACCAGTCGCTTTTCCGGTATAAAATATAACGTTTCCTCATCAGATAGGATCTGGTAAATCTCTTTTGCCAGGTCCTCATAGCGCAAAAAATCATCCGCCCCAAATGGATGTACACTGAAGTTTGCCTTCTGCAGGCAAATAGTTGGTATAATCATAGATGCCCCCAATTTATAAATCATTGCCATTTCCGGCAACCATTCCCTCAATTTATTTCCATCAAATATTATTAATCTTTCTATTTCACCCGCCTAAATAATTCATCGCAAAGCATGCGTTATTCAGTGGCCCATTATCAAATCGTAAAAGTCATATAATTTTTTTGTTTTACTAAAATATTTAGCATATTTGTTTTGTAAAATAAATTGTAACTTTAAATGGCAGTTAAACAGCGATTTGAGATCATCCACAACGGTTCGGCGGCGAATGTAGTAGAATACAGTTTCCGAAACGGCAGGGTATTTCGTATCGAATTTACTGATGCCTCCTTAAAACCTTTAGTTGTTACCGTCGCCCACGATTCAGAAGACAAAAAATTCTGGACATCCATACCTGAGGGACGGCAGGAACTGGCGGCCGAAGTTGGCAGGCTTATTGCCACTTACATTCGAAATTACAAAGAGATATGTGCTACTACAACGGTCAAAAAGTTACCCGCACCGAGTTTATTCGACTGAAAAATCTCGAAAAAGAAGTTCGCCGCTACAATTTTCTAAATGTTGGCGTTCACAATGGTTTCAATTATGCGCCCTGCGCGATCTTAGTTCCTTCAGCGGATGGTAAAGATTTTGAAATCGTGCAGGCCGAATGGGGTTATGTACCCGGATTCGTGAAGACAAGGGCAGAGGCTAATATTTTCAGGGCGAAGTATACCACGCTCAATTTTAAGTCTGAGAACCTTTTTGTAAAAGAGGACGGCAAACGGTCAATGTGGGCCGATGCTGCCAAGAACCGCCGTTGCCTGGTATTATCAACCGGTATCGTCGAATCCAGGCATATTCCTAAAATCGGAAAGAAGGGGCAGGAATTAAAGGAAATGATCAAATATCCTTATTTCGTAAGCGTGAAGGGTCGTGACTATTTTTACATGCCTGCTTTGTATAACGAGTGGTTAGACCCGGAAACAAGCGAATTTGTTAATACAGTTGCTATCGGCATAACGGCAGCAAATAGTTTAATGCGTCAAATTCACAATTCCAAGTTGCGTATGCCAACCATACTTACCGAGGATCTGGCGTATGAATGGCTTTTGGGCAAGCCGGGCGAAGAGCGGCTTAGCGAGATCGCACGGACACAAATACCTTCACGTATGCTGGATTTTTGTACCATTGATCCTGACTATCGTTTAGCTAAAGAAGCGACACCGCGCGATTACCCGGAACTGGCTTCATTAGATATGACCTATTTGGATGCCGTGGAAGAACTTCAGTTCAATCATTGGCCGGCCGAAGAAGTATTGGCTTAGTCCCTGTTCAAGATATCTTCGGTTTTGGTATAACCGCTGCTGATTGTTAGATTGACGGATCGTTCGCCCTTTGGGCGGATTCGATGCGTTGTGTCTCTTATGATGGTAAATAACTGGTCTGGTTGCAGTTTGGCAATTTGATCGGCCATTTCAGTTACCAGAATCCCTCTAAAAAGACTGCTCATCGACGGTCATTTTCAAAAAATAAATAATTACTTGAAATTTCGCCCCTTGAAGAAATGGTCTTCCGGCTGCTGTGTCTTCAGCGGCTTTTCCATCGGTACGAATGATGACGCCTTTTCATCAGCCCGCGATAGGGTGAGCACCGGTTGTTTTTCATTCCGGATTGCAGTCAGATCACCTAATAATTTGGTGATGTCAAAAACACGTCTGACAATAATATGCGTGACTTCAGTACGTTCGACTACACCTTCAACCATCAGCAAGCGGGCATGTAAGATCTCTTTACGGTATTTGTCAAATAGCTTAGGGAATACAACCAGGTTGGTCGTACCGGTTTCATCTTCCAGGGTTATGAAGCAAACACCTTTGGCGGTGCCGGGCCGCTGACGGACAAGGATCAGTCCGGCGGTTTTAATAATTGTCTTGTTCTCTGTTTGGTTTGCATCTTTAGCTATTTTAATATGCAGCAGGTCGAGCGTATGCCGGATAAAGCTGAGTGGATGGCCTTTAATCGAGAGACCTGTTGTCGCGTAATCCTGCACGACGTGTTCGGACAAACGTAAAGCCGGCAAATCTACTTCCGGCTCGTGTAAGCTTTCCGACGGCTGGCCTTGCATGAGCTGTACCGGACGGTCATGCAGGGCGGCAACTTCCCAAAGGGCACGTCTTCGGTCAAGGTCCATAGATCGAAAAGCATCGGCGTTAGCGAGGCGTTCCATGGTGGCAACGCTGACACCTGCATCACAAATTTGATGGGCGGCGGTGTAGGGTTTAATTCTCCCGGCAACCAGTTTCTCCATCTCTTCCTGGCGAATACCGTTGATTTCGCGGAAGCCTAAGCGCAACGCGAAATACTGACCTTGCTTAGCTTCCAGCGTGTTGTCCCATTGCGAACGGTTAACATCTATTGGCAGCATTTTTACCCCATGCTCCCGTGCGTTGCGCACGATTTGTGCCGGTTGGTAGAAGCCCATTGGCTGACTGTTCAATAACGCCACAGCAAATACTTCAGGATAATAAAATTTAAGCCAGCAGGAAACATAAACCAATAAGGCAAAACTGGCCGCATGACTTTCAGGGAAACCATAGCTGCCGAAGCCCTCCAGCTGTTTGAAGATTCGGCGTGCGTATTCTTCGCTGTAACCGCGCGTGGTCATCCCATTGATCAGCTTATGCTCAAATTTACTAACCATGCCATTGAACTTAAAGGTAGCCATTGTCCGGCGCAGCAGGTCAGCCTCGCCAGGAGTGAACCCTGCCGCAACGATAGCCAGTTCCATAGCTTGTTCCTGGAACAGCGGCACGCCAAGTGTACGCTCTAATATGGATTTGATCTCGTCGGATGGATAATCTACCGCTTCTTCGCCATTCCGTCGCCTGATATATGGATGAACCATATCGCCCTGTATCGGGCCGGGTCGTACAATAGCTACTTCGATCACGAGATCATAAAAACAGGTGGGCTTCATGCGCGGCAGCATAGACATTTGCGCGCGGCTCTCGATCTGAAAAACGCCGAGCGTATCAGCTGCAGTGATCATTTCATAAACTTTTGGGTCATCATGCGGAATATTGGCCAGGGTCAGGTTAACACCGTAATGATTTTGCACCAGATCAAACGCTTTGCGTATACAGGTCAGCATACCCAAAGCCAGTACATCCACTTTCATAAAACCGAGCGCATCAATATCATCCTTGTTCCATTCGATATTGGTACGATTTTCCATGCGGGCGTGAAAGATCGGGCACAGGTCGCTTAGCTTGCCATCGGTAATCACGAAGCCGCCGGTATGCTGGCCAAGCTGGCGTGGAAAACCAATCAGGAGGCCGGTTAATTCAATCACTTTGAGCAAATGCGGATCTCGGAAATTAAGCCCTAAGGCACCGATTTGCTCAGCAGTAATTTCTTCATCAGAAAGGTTTCCGTAAGCGTCCGAAAGTTGTTTGACGATATCGACCGAAAGGCCCATGGCGCGGCCGACGTCGTTTACCGCGCCTTTGTAATGAAGGGTGAATACCGTTGGCAGGATAGCGGCACGGTCACGGCCAAAGCGGTTATAAATATACTGGATCACTTCTTCGCGTCGCTCGTGTTCGAAGTCCACATCGATGTCAGGCGGTTCATTGCGTTCTTTCGACAAGAAACGGGCGAAAAGTAAATTAGATTTATCCGGCGGCACCGAAGTGATTCCGAGTACAAAACAAACAGCGGAATTAGCGGCCGAGCCTCTTCCCTGGCAAAGAATGTGTTGACCGCGTGCCCAGGTCACATAATCTTCAACGGTTAAAAAGTAATCAGGCACATCAAGTTCCGCAATGATCTCCAGTTCGTCTTCGAGGGCTTTTTTAACTTTTGCAGGGATATTGTTTGAATAATGACTATTCGCGCCTTTCCATGTCAGGTATTCCAATTGTTGCTGAGGCGTACGCCCGTCCGTGGTCAGTTCACTGGGATATTTGTACTTCAGTGATTTGAGGTCGAATCGGCAGGAATCAGCGATAACCCGGGCATTGGTGAGCGCTTCCGGATAGTTACGGAATAGACGCTCTATTTCCGGTTTCTCTTTAAGATGGCGCTCCGCATTTTGATGCAGTTTATAACCAGCATTGAAAATGGTGCATTTTTCCCGGATGCAGATCAAAACATCTAGAAGTTCCTTTCTTGACACGTTGTGATAATGTACATCGTTCGTAGCGACAAGCGGAATGTTCAATTCTGCCAGCAAGAACAGGCGCTTAGCATCATCCCCGGTATAATACTTGGTTGCCGCAAGATAGAGGTTGGGCAAATTTTGCCTGTATTCTTTCACATGGTGGGTAAAAACGAGTTCAAATTCAAAATCCTGCGTGATCTTGGCAGGCGGGATAATGATGAAATAGCTGCCTTCGGCATACTGGTAAACGTCCCTTTTAGAGATATGACATTTCTCTTTTTCAGCCCGGAGATTACCCAGCGTAAGCAGCGCGGATAGCCGGCCATAAGCCTCTTTGTCGGTAGGGTAGGCCAGTAAACTCGGACCGTCGAGGAGGTCGAGGCGCACGCCTGGGATTAATCTGATGTTACGGTCTTTAGCGACCTGGTAAGCACGTACGATACCAGCAAACGTATTACGGTCGGTCAGGGCAATAGCGTCATAACCCAGGTCGGCCGCATGGTCGACAAGTTCCTCCGGATGGCTGCCGCCGCGCCGGAAGCTGAAATTGCTGGTCACCTGTAATTCGACGTAACTCATATGCGGTGTTAAGCAAAAAATCCATGTAAATACCAGTGCTGATTGTTCTCCGCATTATAATGCCCGGAGCGGAAAAGCCAGTATCGTTGCCCGGCTTCGTCTTCAGCTATATAATAGTCCCTGTGTTCGCCCGGTTCAAGCCACCATTCCCGTTCTATACGTTCCGGTCCGTCGGCACCGACTATAACATGCTGTTCGCCTTTCCAGATAAAAAGCTTCGGCGGATAATCAGGCGTGAGTGCCATCGCTTCAATGGGTTCCGGTGTATCCAGTAGCTGCATAGGCCGCGGTTTATCGGTACGCCATTCGCTTTCGGGCGTTTTCTTAATATCGGTATTGAGTTTCGGTGTGCGTTCGGGCCAGTAATGTTCGCCGGGCAGATAATGATGGATATTAGCTGCGCCGATGCGTCCCGCCACGCGGTCAAGCAATTCAGCGACTTCTTCGTGATCGATCCCGCCTTTGGCCGACCATATTTCGCTTTGCTTATCACTGACAGGTTCGGTTTTCAGCGCATCAAGCGTAAACAGTTCAATACCAGCAAGGCCTGGGGCAACAGTGTCCAGTTTATTAAAAAAAAGCTTGAACAGGTGTTGTACCCGGTTGCTGGAGTGATTGGTGCCAACGGTGATGTTACCGTTCTTACCATCCACACGGTACCAGGTGAACATCGCCAAACGCAAGCCCAGTCCTTCGCCGTGAAGCCTCTTGCAAAGTTTCTCCAACAGGTTATTCAGCGCGATCTCGATGGCCGGTCTTGTTTTAATCGCTTCCAGGCATTCCAGCCGCTCATTGTAAGGTACGGGCTCTTTAAGCGGAAATAAATATTCCGGCTCCTGGCCGAGTGCTTGTTGTAAACGAAGAACCATATCCTTGCCAAAACGGCGGCGCAGTACCGAATTCGGCATATAAATAAAAGTGCTGACCTGGTGCAAACCAAGATTTCGCAATTTTAATAACTGGTTTAAGGATAAACGCAGTGCGGACGGTGGTAATGGCATAAGCGCATTGCGGTGTTCGCTTTCGGCTACAATGAGGCCGGAGGAAGCGCAGCGGGCAACACCCCAGGCAGTGCCGATGGTATCGGCAATTGCCGGGCGAACATCATAGCCAATGGTTTTTAAGCGGGAGACAATCTCTTGCAAAAAAGCTTTTTCCCCGCCTTTCAAATGCGTACAGCCCGTTACGTCGAGTAATAAACCATCAGGCGGGTCCAGCTGAACAAGCGGCGTATAGCGCAGGCACCATTCGGCAAGGCCAGTTAGTAACTTCACGTTACGGCCGGGTTTGCCGTCAAAAACCTGGAGGTCGGGTGCAATGACGCGGGCGTCTGCCACGGTCATGCCTTCCGTCACCCCATACTTACGCGCCTCTTCGGTTAACGCAGTGATCAGCATGCGGCCATGATCGGGTTCGGCGAAGACATAGGCTTTCCCTTTCAGACCAGGCTGGCGGATCGCCTTTTGGTCTGTGAGTAAATGTCGGAACCATATGGACGCAAAACGCTTAGGCATACTGTCGGGTTTGTTCCTTAATTTGAGGTGTGACGATTGTCTGGAAACTTTGCTTTTTCCATTCTACTATCCAGCTTCCGGGTCTGCCATTCCTGACCTTGAGTAATTCAACCTGCCAGCGCGGATGCCCAACGCCGGGCATGCCGGTTCTTAACTGGCTACGCATAGGGCGGATTTGCCAGCGCGTAACACAAGCCGTCGTATTGGCTTTTTTTACATCCTTTCGCAGTATAAAGCCGGTCACATGGCTTTTCTCAACTGCTAATTGCAGCCTTTGAGATTCGGTAAAGCTGAGGTCTTTGGTTTCGCAGATCACCGTAGCCACACCTTCGCATTTCAGTGCTTCTTCGGTCACCCAAAGCACGTCTTTTTGCATCGGCACGTCCACGAAAATAACGCGGTCAGGATCGACACCAAAGAGCTTTAGCGCCGGCGGATAAATGCGCCGGGTATAGCTGATCCAAAGACAGGCACCGCCATCGCTCAATAATTTTTGAACCAGGCCTGCGATAAATCCCCCACAGGCTGCTGTCGCTTCCGGACTGTTGCTGATAAACTCATGGATGGCACCGGTTGGAAATACCCCATCAGGGAAGGCCGCCGCTACCGGGCCAAGGCCCAGGTCATTGTTCGTGCCAGGCTGGGGGGGACGAAAGCCTTCCCACCGGATCATGTCCTGGCGGAGCTTACTAATGATATCTTGTTTTGTTGGTTGCATGGTACAGCGCTAAAAGTCAAAAGTCATTTGGTCAAAAGTGAGTTTACGGCCGCTGTTATACTGCCTGATGGCCGCTGCGATTACTTTAACCTCATCCAGTGTGAACACATCATCTTCACTAAAGCCGATGACTTCTTCAGGCGGAAGCTGCTCTTCTTCAATGTTCACGAAAATCACCGTGTTATGATTGAAGCTTCTGATTTGATACCGCATAAAACCTACGTTATCAGCCAGTTGGTCGAGCTGTTCGACTGAAATTGTCAAAAGCCGCGCATTGATTTCGAGTTGTAAATTAAATGGTACCATGCTTGTCAAATTTGAAGACCATAAAGTTATGCTAATATTTTTAGCATTATCTCACTCTTTTATACATTTTTTTCTCCACTTTTGTTTTCATGAGAAGTAAGCTGTTCGAAGAGAAGCCGAAAACGGCCAAAATAAGTAATGAAAGATGGGTGCGCGTTATGCCGGATAAAGGCGATGGCTACCTGCTATATGATGTTTTACGGGAGATTCCGATCGGCCGGATATTGTTCGATGCTGATGATAATTGGATTTATGACGGGAATGTATTGACCATAGATGAACAGGAAGATGTAGCAGGGCTTATCAGCGGTCATCATAAAGAGATGGATAAACTGATCAGTGACTTATAAAAGATGACGGAGCAATTATGTTTTTTTCCTGTGGCGGGGCAGAGTAAAGGCCTGCCTGTTGATTTTTTAGAATACTTTCCGGGCTTGATCAGCCAGGAACAGGGCGACTTCTTCCTGCAAAAAATTATCGCGGAAGCACCATGGAAACAAACGGTGCAGAAAATGTACGATAAAGAGGTGATTACGCCCCGCTTAACCGCATGGTACGGAGATTTGGGTACGGATTACTCTCATCCTGGAAGAATAGCTAACCCAACCCCATGGACGCCGGAATTACTGGCAATCAAGAAAATGGTGGAACCTTTAGCAGGTACTCAGTTTAATAGCGTGTTATTAAATTATTACCGCGATGGAAATGATTCTGTTGCCTGGCATAGTGATAAGGAAAGCATACTGGGCAAACACCCGGTGATTGCGTCGGTGAGCTTTGGACAAGTCCGCAGTTTTGATATTCGCAACAAGGCAGACCACAATGAAAAATATTCCGTACGGTTGGAACATGGCTCATTTCTCCTGATGAAAAGCGGATTGCAGGAGCATTGGGAGCACCGCATTGCCAAGTCGGTTAAACCCATGAAAGCCCGCGTGAACCTGACCTTCCGGGTTGTGATCTGATATTTACCAACACTATTTATTTTAAAACCATCCTCCACATATATTCGCAGCATGAAGAAACTGTTTAATTTTTGCTTAATAGCACTTCCCTTAGCATTGGTTTCGTGGGGTTTTAAAGGACACCGCATTATAGCAACCATCGCGCAAAAACACCTGACCAGCAATACTGCCTATGTTGTTTCAGCTTACTTAAAAGGTGAAAGCATGGCGGATATTGCAACCTGGGCAGACGAGAATCGTAATAAAAATACTGCGCCATGGCATTTTTTAAATCTGCCGTTGGGCCTAACACATGAGCAATTTGTCAAATTTGTCAGTGAAAGCGATAACAATGTTTACAGTGCCATCCTGAAAACAGAAGCCAGCTTAAGAGATAGAAGTTCAACGCCCGATCAAAAGAATGAGGCGCTAAAATATCTGATTCATCTGGTAGGGGATGCGCATCAGCCGATGCATATCAGCCGTAGAGAAGACAAGGGAGGAAATACCATACAGGTTCGTTTTGACAACAAAGGAATCAACCTGCACAGCTTGTGGGATAGTAAATTAATTGACCATGAAGGTTTAAGAGAGGCGGATATTGTCAAAACTTATAACGTTGCCACACCTACACAGATCAAACAGTGGCAATCGGACAGCCCTATGGAGTGGATCTGGGAAAGCTACCAGGTTAGCAGCGAACTTTATGCCCAGGCCAAAACAGGCCAGACAGTTGATGAGGCTTACTACCAGAAATATATAACACTTATTCATAAACGCGTCGATCAGGCAGGTATTCGTTTGGCTGGTGAACTTAATAAATTATTCAACAATGAGCAGGCGAAAGTTGCCACTGAAACATCGGCACTAACACCTGCAATCACGCAAAATGTTACCGCGGTAAAGCTGGAAGAAGTTAAAAATGCAATTGGAAATACAGTTAAGGTACAAGGCAAGGTTTTCAGTAGCAAAGATATTGGCAATATGATACTTGTAAACTTAGGTGCTGCCTATCCCAACCAATTGTTGACGATTGCCCTCAAGGGGAAAGCTAAAGAGTTGGGAAATCAACTGAGTGACAAAATAATCACCGTGGAAGGGGAGGTGATCGATTATAGAGGCAAACCCGAAATCATCATTACAGATCCTTCAAAGCTGAAATTCTAAGGTAGGCACCTATAAGTGATAATAAATAGTTATCTATTATATGAGTTGCAATTCTTAAGTATCTCGTCAAGTTCAGTCAATACTTCGTCTAAATAAAGTGTTTCATTACGAAATACCAAGGTATTATTAAAAGAATTATAACCCCTATGGGTATTTAACGGAGGATCATCGAAGATTCCGCTTCTTAGGGACGGGTTCATCGCCAAATCAATATAAACCCCTTGCGAATTATACTTAAAATATTCTTCGATCCGCTCATCGTAATGCTCGAAATGGTTACGAAATTTACGTTCAGAAAGAGGGTTGTCTTTTTCAATTTTGAGCAATTGTCTTAATCTCTCGCCACGTACTTTATATTTCTCATTCGGCCAGAGAATTTTTGATACATTTCCGGCTGCTACAAGAATAGATTGAATTGAGCACCAAGTTTCGACATGATCAAAATTGTCATGGGTAGCCCGCAAACGTTCAGCGGCTCTTTTTGCAATTTTAGATTGTAGCACAATCTCACCTATTAAAATCATTTCTTGAAGACCGCTCATGTGTTTGGAGATTTAATGTTTTTTGCCAGATGTGGGTATAAAGCTTGTATTCTTGCCTTTTTTTCCTCTGTGTCTGCCTTGTCTAGCATACGCTGATACACGTTAGACCTTAAATAGTGAGTATCGGCACCCATGTAATAGTAATCAGAAATAAAATCAACAGTTAGTTCAAGCAGGTATGTCATTTCGGTCAATCTTGGCACTTCGAATAGAATTACCGTATCATCCTGTGGGTTATCATCATATTTAATGAAATGTTCTTTAAAATCGCCTGGAATTTTGCCCAGGTGGTCTACAAAATTATATAAAGGGTCAAGTACCAATATTTGAAAGAGCGAATCATCGTGGCTATTGCTGATCATCGCTTCTACCGTTTTTTGGTATATCAAGGATAGTTTATGGGAATGTGGCGCTTGGGTACCTGTTAACGATAAATATGCCTTGCAGAAAACTTCCACATAGAAAGTTAAATTGTGATAGATAGCTGGCGACAAAGTGCTAAGAAGTCCGAAATTATAGGACTGAATATCATATACTCTTTCGTCTTGAACGACTTCAACGGCCTCTTTTAGAAGCATTGATATTACAGTATGTTGATTTAAACACGAATTAACAGCACGATTGGTAGTCGATTTGTTTTTTGCAATTAACCCCACGGTACTGATCCATACATACCCAAATTCGCTTTCGCCTATGTGCAGTTGTCTGCTTGCATCGTAATGAAAGTATTTGGCAGTAAAATCGTCATAACTAATTTTTAGGGATTCTAACAGCTTAATAAAAAAATCCCTTTCTGAAAATTTAAACTGATACGCAAATCGTTCTTTTTCAGAAATTCTGGTGACTAACTCTTCCAAATGTGAATTTTTGGACACTAAAATATATTCCTCACCCTTTTCAGTTATAAACTCCATTTAAAAATTTGTCAAGTGTTGTTACTTCTTACCAATTACTAAAAACAAATTAAAAACTATACTGCGCAGCCTATTTGCGTAGCGGTGATAAATTCTGCAATAATCGCTCAATCTATAGATTCATCCTCATCACCGAGGGGCGCGTCTGGAATATATCCCCATGACCGACTTTTACCGGAGAGATTACTCTTCAGATCTTCCATTGCCTGTTTAACTTTTTCAACCAATTTTTCCAAATGTGTTACAATGGCTGATTGTAATTCTTTGGGATCTTTTCGCAACTCCTGAAGCTGGAAATAATATTCGGTTTCGCTAACAATTGTATCCAGTCCTGCTACAATTTCTTGCTCTCCAGCCGACAACAAAGTCCCATGATCGGCGACCCATTTTTTAACATTTACCAAATCCGTGTCCAAAGACTGTAAAAAGACAAGCAATCGGATAATATCACGATTTGCATCATTGACATCCGCGCCGAATTTTTTCCATGGATTATCCGCGCCTTCAAGGTAGCGATGCCAATTGCCGTCAAACTTATATGCAATTTTATGTAGTAGCACCATTGCATCCTCCAAACTGGAAAGTGGGCGGATACCCTTTGGCGTCGCATCACGGTTAGCCCATAACTTTAAAATGGTATCAAAGCATTCTTTTTCCAATGCCGCTTTCATCTGCCCCTCCGCATTTTCTGCGCTGGTAATCAATTCTGCAATATAGTGTGCCATCCAGCGGCTCAACGTATCGCTTGAATCCACCATTTTCAATTCGGCAACTAGTTTATTGCCCAAGTCTAAAATTTCCTTCGACTGTTGAGACTGTTCCATCAGCTTTAATAAGGTATAAAGTTTTTAATTCGGGCCTTTCCCGTTCTTCTTGATCATAACGACTATGCTCCCGGCTTCGCGATACTTGGCATTCAATGATGAGATCATAACCGCTAATAGTCAAAAAGGATAATAGTGATTCGTTCTCAAAACAATACTGCTGCCCCTCGGTTTCTACACGAGAATGATCCGGATAAGGAGTTGTATCGTTCCAATTTAGATAACTCGCTGCCGGTTTGTCTTTTATAAAACTTTTCCTGTGGTCATCTGAAAGCGTTGTCTCAACTAGTTCTGTCAGAATATCGCCAGGCTCGACATAGCTATGTGCTAGCCCATTAGCAAAGGGATCAAAATGATCATATACTGTATCGCGTCCACTGACCCAGGCCAACCAGCCACGAAGCTCAAATCCAGATATTTCAATTTCCATTCGGTCGTCGCCAGCTTCGGGCAATTTGTAACGATGAGTTGGCGCGGAAGCCAATGCTCTTAATAGTGCCTCGCCTTTCTGACGGCTAACAAGTGCAGATTCGATACGAACACTTTCATTGTCTTTACCGTAATTCAATTTGAATATGCCTTTCACCACTGATGCTTTGCTATCGAGTTTTAAAAATTGCAAAGGACGCTCTGTGGGTATAACCTTGCTCCAGTCAGTGGGCCTATCAGATTCATGAAATAGATTTTCCAGAGGAACATTGTCCCGCAGATCAGCTAACCAAAGACGGTCAAAAGTTGTCATCCAACTCCTCAACCAATCTTCAAAGGCTTCAGGGTCATCCTCATGATCCAGCGGCACAGTTTTCAATAATTTTCCGGCAACTATGAACATAGCATGGAACTCATAGTATTTGTGAAGAGTTTCCACCGAAGGAATATCACCGTGGTCGTTTCGGGTAGCGTGATAATCGATTTCGTCCCCTCTGATATGTTCGTCATCATTAATATTCCCGGTATACCCCCAGTCAGTTGTGATCACGTCATCTGCCATTGACGGTACAGTCTGATAACTAACATTAAATAAAGAGTCCAGTGGTTGATACCAATACGGAACTGTATCTGTACTGTCGAATCTAAACCGGAGTTCTGCTTTGGACTTGACCAGCAATTCGATTTCCGGTAATTCAGCATCTGGTGCAAAAGGCGAATCCAGTACAGTTTGTATCAATTTAGATTCGTCTGCATTAAATATGTCAGGAAAGGCAGTTGCCAAAGTTGAACAGTATTCGTGGGCGAAAAATCGGATCAGCAAATGTGGTAGCTGTTCATTTTGTAGTTCAACTATACCATAGGAAGCCCACTTTTTAACTGCTTCAGGGTCTTCCATAGCCAGTTTTGAAAGTATCATCCATAGCCAAAGCTTTGCGGATATATAGAAATAGGTATAATCACGATGCTGATAAGGAGCGCAATCCTTTTGATTTTGTGCCGGCAGCAAACTTTCTATGATTTCTGAATGCTGCCATCTCACCAATGAGCGCAATGCATGAGCCGCACGCCAACGGTTAGCCACGTGCGAATGCCCCAGCAAATAGCGAAATAATCCTATTGAAATATTTTGGATAGCATCAATGACCAGGCTGTTGTCCCAGGCGGTACCTAGTGTTGTTGGCGATATTTTTTTATTCCAGCGAGTTAGCGTCCAGTTGATCAGGTCAATCACCTCTGCTTCACTCATTCCGTACTTCGTAAATTTAGCCAGTTGATAAATATGTCCTGCACTTAAAGTATCTACATAGGCAGGAAGTATGCGTTTAATGACTTCGGATAATTGAATTTCATCTGCTCCAAAAATCTCCGCTACTTCTGTCAGGTTAGGATGATTCAACAAGTCGTCGTGCGAAAGATAGGCTGGGAAAATCTTAATAAAAAATCCCTCAAAATGTGTTTTTTTCCAATCCTCCAACGCAGGATGATCTTGCCATAAATTAAGAGTTCGTTTTAACAGACGTTGTCTGCCGTAATAATATAAATCATCATCATCCAGGTTCAGTATAAGCTCGAGAAAAATTAAATATTGAGAAATGCTGCATTTCTTTCTGATGGCCTCGAGCTTTTCCTCAGAGTCGCGGAATTGGCCTGGATCACTATGTAAAAATGCCTTGACTGCTGTAATATCGGTCAGATCGAGTGCGTCGGGTACTGTTATTTCAGGACGTTCCTTTGCCGCAGGTCTGGTGGGTTCTTCTGGGTCGGAATTAGGCGCATAAAAAGCAAGAAACTCGTCAATCTCCGAAAGTATGCTGCTGCCGCTTGGTAATCTTGAGCGCAATTCCTGCACCATCTCCGGTTGATGGTAGCGTGGACATTCATAGCGGATCAACCGGAATACCTCTGTGGTGATTGCATCTATATGCACCGATCCTAAAGCTTTAAGCTTATCAAATAGTTGATCAAGGTAATTAGAGCAATTCGACCCGTAATTAGTGTTCAAATATAAAAATGAAGCCGCCATCTCTGGCTCAATCATTTTCCTTCTGAAAGCTTGGGTCGACGCTGATAAAATAAAATTTTCTAGTTGGATAAACCTTAAATGATCCCAACGACAAACAAGTGCAAGTGTGCCTGCGGGGTCCAGGTGAGCGGAACCGTTGATCCCGGCTTCCCATGGAAAATTATCCCAATTTTTTAAGCGGCTGTGTGCGTACTCAACAAACCGTGTGAATAAATAGGCAGTTTCCGGGTAGCTGCCCGTCGAAGCGGTGGAAAGGTCGGCAATGAATCTGATCTGGTCGAAACCCTCAATATCTATTTCTGATACCGTTTCCACCATTTTCTTGAAGTAAGCCTGTCCTACCGAACGATCAAGTTTACCGCCGATTCTTACGCAGGTTAAGAAATCGCTGATCTTACCGCTCGCATCGGTTTGGGCATCAAAAATGAGGCCGTCAGCTTCTTTCAATAATGCTAATGTAGCTGCGTGTGCAGATTTCCCGTGCGAAATTTGTCCTGCGATATCTAAGCGAACTGCGATAGCATTTTCTTTGACGCCAAAGCAACCTTTCAATAAGTTGATATATTGCTCTTTGTCCTTAAGATAAACAGTGATGCCACTGAAAACGCCTGCATAATATGTTTTAAAATGCGTGAGTTCACGGTGGTAAGAATAAATACTGTGGTTTCGATAAAAAGAATCGCAATAGTTTTTAACGCCTTGAAGGAAGACTGCTTCATCAATCTTTTGGGCGATAAATTTAGCACGGAGACTGTAAAAGGGTAAAACAGCTGCAAAAAAATCATCCAAACGAGCTTTTTCTTCGCGCTCGTATGACGTCCTTCGAAATTCTTTACTTTCGGCCTTTTTAAACCGTTCAGGATAAAGTTCCTCTATTGTAAGCTCTTTATCATTTATTGCAGCAACCAGCGCTTTTGATCGGAAAAGCAGGTCGAGATGAACAAACTCCTTCTCTTTCCTGAAATTTGAAGCATAAAAGTGGGGGAAGCTTTGTGGCGGGCTGAATTTGGCATAGCTGAGTAATTTCAATAATTGGGCCGGTTTCTCACCGTTGATGGCCAGATATTCTGCGGCTTGAACCACTTTTTGTTTCGTCGGGAAACGTGCAAGACTCCGGCTTTTAAATAAGCCGTCAAATTCTTCAACTAAACCTGAAGTATCAAACGGCACCTTTTCACCAGCTGCAAAGTAAACTGGTACAATATTCAATTTAGCGGGTAATTTCCAGTTGAAGGTGCTAATTGCTTTATTGACCGATACAACCAGGTCATAGTCCAGGCTATTTCGTAACAAAAGCTGCATGACAATATCGATCCTGAAATAGCTGTGCTTTGAAAGCCATTCAAGGGCGGTTTCCACATTTTCCAGCCTGCATATGGCTTCTGTAGCGAATGCGAAATCCAAAGGGATCATGTGATAATGTCTCAGTTCCTCATCGGGCTGACGGTCGCGCCAGTCCAACCAGGAGTTGGCTGCTTTTAAGTGCGACTTGGCTTCTGTCAAAGTATCTTTATCGCGCGCATAAATTGCTGCACAACGGAAATGAACAGGGCCGTACCAGGTAAGTTTATCAGACTTGAAATAGAGGTTCTCTACGGTTTCCCGGTCGCCATACATAGCCGTTAGGTCGGCATTTGACAGCAGTGTTTCGGTTAAGGTGTCATTGGTTTTGGCAGCTTCAGCGGCCATGATTTGCAATTTTAAAAAATCGACTGTTTTCTGTTCTTTCAGGGACAGTTTCATCGCTTGACGAGTACGGTCAATACTAATCTCCTTTAACGCAACAGGATCTTTAGGAACAATTAAGTGCTTTTTAGCAAACACCATATCTTTTAGCTCCTCATAACGGCCAGTGAGCAATAAGAAGTTCCCGATGTGCTTACTGGCATATTCATCAGAATCAGCCTGCGCAAGTAGTAACGTAGCTACCGCTTCGGTTTCAGTTCCGTTTGATGGATAGTGCTGACGTAAATAGGCTTCAAAATCTTCATCAGTGAACACCAATACATCATTACGAAGTACAATACCTTGTGCGGTATCAGTCACGACATCTGTAATTATCGCATCGCTGGTATCAGCTAACTGACTTAGTAAACCCAATGGTACTGGTCGTGGTAATAGAATAAGGTAACGAAAAATTCTTTCTATAAGGCTTTTGTCCCCAAGTTTGGACCTTACAAAGTCTAAGTTAGAATTGATCAAATCTTCAACCGTCTTTCCGCCTGGTTTTAATGGTTCAAGTATAGCATCTAATCCAGCTTCATGATTGGCCAGGGCATAAGTTTGAACTCGCGGAATTGCCTTTGTAAGTTGGTGGAACTGTTTTACCTGATCCTCGGTTGCTTCGGGGAAGATGCCTGTCAAACGGGCTTTAGTTTCTTCCAGCGAAAATGGTTCCAATTCAATCGGCCTATGTTTTTCTGGCAGTTTTAAGCTATCCAGTCGGTGTGTTCGGGTTGTGAGGACAAGTGTACAACCATCAGGCATTGCCAGTTTCACCAAGTCTATAACAAAAGAAGGCTCAGAAGATTGTTCTGCTGCGGTAATACTGTTATCAGCAGCATCGACTATAATAACCACCTGCGCTTCTGGGTTTATCCTTTTAACAATTTCTCCTGCGATTCTTAAGCGATCCAGGAATTCCCGAAAGAGTACTTCAACTGGCTGGCCTGGTGGAAGCAGCATAAATGGAGAACCGGTTCTAATGGCCATTTCATTACTTATCTGCATCAAAGCCCAATCAGGCTTATGACGTTTGTCGATCACATCCAGATAAGAGCCTGCGCCGTAACAATCAAAAATTATGGGGACGCATTCCTTTGGGAGTTGTTGTTCTATTAATCGCAGCATCGAACTTTTGCCCATACCCGCCCCTGCATGAAGACAAATGGGAGTTTTTTCTTTGCTCAGAATTGCTGTGATGATGTCTTTTAATTGTTCGCGAGGTACCAGGGCGGTCTCCTTATCCAATTTAGAAGGAACCGGAAGTAATTTTTCTGCTGTACTAAAACCGAAGGTCTTCAGTATATCAATAATGGTAACCTTGTTGTTTTTCCGGCTCTCCGGCATCATCTTATTCCATATTTTCACATGGAGGCTATCATAATTGCGCGAGCTTTCCACACCGTTAACTTCGGCGATGGCATGGATGACATCTTCTTTTAGGAGAGGGCGCGACGCTGCTCCGCATTCATCGAAATCTAGTAACCGGAGGAAATCGGTAAACTTAGCCGCAGAAAGCGTAGATGCTGCCATCAGTCTATCCAGGTCTTCATGCATGGAGGCATCGAGTGCGGCTTTTAATTTCGCAAAGCTCAAACCGACCATATGTTTGGCCAGCTCCGCCTGAGCTTTTTTAATAAGCTCCGCAGATGAATCTCCAAATGGACGATTACTAATTAATTTAAGCGTTAATTTACCACTGATAACCTTCCGATCAAATTTTGTATCATAGCCACTATAAATCTCCGCTAAACGGTGGATAATCGATCCCGCATATTTGGATTTTTTGCCCTGAGAAATTGAAGCAATACTCCAGGGGGTGGTACTATGTCGTGTACTGTACTTAAGCTGAGAAAAGACAATTTTACTGGCGCTGTCAAAATCCTCTCCGCCAAAATATTCGCCGAGGTCAACCCCAAGCATCCTATCCCCATCAGGGTCAATTTCTGTGGCATCATTGACAACAGTGCCTTCGAGAGTTAACGCCTTTAAACCGTCTTCATTAAAATTGATGAGTTCTACTGACTTGCGCACAGCCCATAATACGTGGAAATCATCTCCAGCATTAGATTCCGGCGCATCGGTTACTGTTCTTTTTTGGGGTTCATCTAGTATGACCTTTTTCTTCGTCATAGAGCGGCAAGAGGGTGAAAGGTTTGCAATTGGTAAATATACTAAACATTGAACACGTTATTATTATTGGTTAAATAGAAGACGTTATTTACCAACTCGATTAGAAAAATCCATTCATAATACAATATGAACTTGAGGATATTCAAAACCATATTATCTTTATAGATAATCAATATTAAAAATATGTGTTTAATGCGCAGATAGGTTGCGTAGCGGTTTACCTATTTTGCGTTGACTTTATTGTATCAATCCATGAATGAGGAAATATTTAGCTTAAAAAAACAATATGATTTAATTGGTCGGCGGTTCATATCAGGAGGTTGGATTACTGTTTATCGTGGCCATCACGAGGGCGAGGAAGTTGACTCAGGCATATATTGTCTATTGGTTAAGCCGGATTATCTTGATAAATATATGGAAACCCGCGATTGGGGTATCCACTGGGGCAGCGAAGGGCATCCGAGCATCATTACACATTACAAGGAGGGTGCATCTGTTACCGAATACTTTCGTTTCGCGGAGGAAGGTATGGAGCCCTTTGTTTTTCCGAGATGGTTCAGCCACGTCAAAGAGCGTTATGTAGATGTATCGCAAGAATTCGTTAATTATTTTAAACTTTATGAAAAAGCGACCTCAAAACAGGAACGCCATTATTACTTTATTGATGAGTCGGGTGAAGCAGAAGAAGTGATCAGCGTGAGTGAACGGGAAGTACGCATCAAACTGAAGTTTATGGTGGAATATCTGGCTGTTCGCAAAATTCACTTGTCATTATGTTTTGATTTCATGGTTGTGACGGACAAAAAAAGCGCGGGAGCAGCCTTCGTACTTAAAGACGAAGACTTTGTTGGTGAGTCCTTTAACTATAATCATTTAATGCGATTGGTACCAGGATTGGACAAAGGCAATTTTCAAAGTTGGATCATTGGTAAAACGCTGCTGAAATATGACCCTGCAAAAAGCTTGAAGTTCCATTTCGAAGTGGATGACGAAGCAAATGAAAGCTTCGTTATCGGGTATAATGATGACGGAAGCGAAAAGCTGGCTCCCTGTCATTCAGAAGTGCATAAATTCTTTACGCCGGTTTTTTTTAATAAAGAAGTCCTGAATAAATATTACGATAACCCGCAAAAATACCAGGTAGACGGTTTTCATATAAGTTCCAGTTTTATAAGCTTAAAAATGGATAATAACCATGATGATTACGTCATGGTGTTTTTAAATGACTTAAAAATGCTTCCACAGCGGGAGCAACTGCACTGGAAGCATAACAATATCGCGCCTCAGCCTGGAATGGGGTTAAGTGGCGCATATTATGATACAATGGTGATGGGTAACTGGGCGCGCGATTCAGATTCAGTGGACGTACGTTTTAAAGCGGAATACAAGCAATTCAATAAAAAGTGGTTTGAGAAATTTGGCTGGTATTTTTATAAAGAACAGGTCGGTACCGACCAACAGCATTTTAATGCACTTCACGTACCATCAGAAAACAGTGTTACTTCATTTTCCGATCAACTATTGATTCTGGTAAAGCTGACAATTGATAGTTTGAACGAAGAAATGCTAGTGAAGGGCTTGCCGAAGGTCGAGAATGAAAAAGGAATTGGCAAATTGGAGCGCTTTTTAGATAGTCATAATAGACAGATTCCGGATATGATAACCTTTCTGCGAAATTTACAAGATCTTCGTTCAGGAAGGATCGCACACCGTGTTAGCAATTCCAACAAAAACGTCAAGAAGGCGGTCGACTACTTTGGCCTCACCGAGGATAACTACCGGGAAGTGGCTATGGATATTTTTGTTAAGTCACTATATACGCTCAATACTTTGACTCTCCTGTTTTTGGATAATTAAAAAAGCGAACACTAAAAACAATTAACGCAAATAGCCATGATTAAAGTCTACGTAGATTGGGGAGTGATGTCCCAAATTAAACATGGGCAGCACCCGGAATTGCTACAGCTTCTTCAGCGGAAGCAACAGCTTTATGTTATCTACTCCACATCTCATATCAGCGATATACTGGTAAGTCACAATGGCGAGGAAGAACAAAATCAACGCATCAAAAGTGATCTTGACTTTATCACCTCCCTAACCGATAACTGGTGCGCCCACATCGCAGAAAATGAAATTATGATTAGGCAGCGTAACCCGCACGAGTTATTTGATGACAGGGTAGATGAACGCAGTGAGTATGGCGAAGAAGGGCCATTATCCTACCTTTCGCGTTTACTAGAACCCAATTCAGCAGCACATAATGCGCTTCAACAGTATTTGGATTCGCCCATAACTGAAGCGATAGCCTCCGGTTACAGTACTCCCTCTGCAGCAGCCGGTATGGAGCGACACTATCCCGGATTACAGGAAAATCCCTCTATGGGCAATCTAATGAAGATTAGCTGGCTGAAGAATAAAGAAATGGAAGAAACCGATGCTTACAAAGGTATGCGCGAAATGGTTCAGGGTGGATTAGGGCTTAATAAGGATAAGATGTTTGCCAAAGACGATCCGTTCGCGGCAATTGATAAATTGTATTCAAATATTAAGGAGCTAACAGGTTTCGATATTTACAATATCCTGCGTAATGATAATTCTCCCTCATGGTTTCAGGATATTTCGCATAATTACCTGTTGCTCGATGTGCACGGCTACCAACAGGATAAAATAAAAGTGGACGCGCGGAACAAAGACACCATGCGCAACACCATCGACGATGGTTTCCATGCTGCATTTGCATCCACCTGCGATTTTTATATTACTAATGATTCGAGATCTGCCAATAAAGCAAAACAAGTTTATCAAAAGTTGAAGCTTAATACCCGCATTTGTTCACCCGGAGAATTTGTTATTTACGGCAATCAGAGTTTGGTCTATGATGATCCCAAAATGCATGTAAGACTTTGGTGTAGTTTATTGAATAGCCCTGATTACAATGAAAGTGTGGTGGACGATGCTACATGGCGCACTTATCTCCTGGAATTTTTTTTATTTGATTATTTCAACAAGGTTTTTGTGGTTTTCGCCCCAGAAAACAAGCAGCCAATGATCATCCTGAGTAAGAATAAACCCACTAATTACCGGATTACTACAGAGTTGGATGTTAAGGCAGTAATTCAAAAAACAAATACTGCGTTTGACGGCTTTGGAACTGAACGTATTGACCCGGAGAAAGTTACGTCTTTGGAAAATCTGCAATTCAAATGGCAGGTCGAACAGACCACGTTTCGCTTGCAAATGATGAACGGATATCTGCAACTATATATGGATTTACCTGATGAATTTCCAGCAGCAACACCTGAAACGAATAATACACAAGACAATGTTTAATAGCACACATCTAAAGGATAAAGTTAAGTTTATTGAAAAGCAGATGCTTTTGAAACTTGAAGAAATAAGAAAGACATTTGATCATAAAGGTGTTAAAGGAGGCTTAATAGAAGCTGAATTTAGATCATTCTTGAGTACCTATCTTCCCAAAAGACTAAGTGTTGGGACGGGCGAGATCATCGACCACAGCTTTAACACTTCTAAGCAAATGGATATTGTTGTTGCGAACGAGGATCATCCATTTACGTTTCAGGGAAATGATCCGGCACTTTTTTTTATAGAGGGTACCTGCGTCTCTGGAGAAATTAAGTCCGTATTGACAACCGAACAATTGATCGATTCCTTGGATAAGGCATATCACTATAAAAAATTAACGATGATACCCCCGAAAGGAGCAGCAATGTATGCAAATGAAAGCGATGGTAGAAGATTCTACACTACCCCGCCATTCTTCTTATTTGCTTTTGAAAGCCAGATTTCATTGGAGTTAATTACGAAAACAGTTGCAAATTATAAGTCTGACGAATACGTGCCAGGCTTCGCTGCTGACGGAATCTTTGTTTTAGATAAAGGTTGTGTAATTGATCTTGGCGATGGAAAAGGTTCTTTCCAGTTGCAAAATAATGGGATTACTCAAACACTATGGAAGGGTATGCAGAGTGATACTGTTCTGTATGACTTTTTGGTTTGGTTAACGATAGTCATGTCAAGAATGGTGGGAGGATCAAATATACTGACCCCATATCTACTCGCATAGCTATAGCCTTCTTCTGCTACATACACAGGATAACTGAACATTATCATTTGTAGTATTAGCAGTCTGAAATAATACGATCATTGTAATTCTCTGCGGGTTAACAGAAGTCCAAACAAAGAGAGTGTTTCCATATCTTTATTCATATCATGCGTAAACCTTTATCCTCAATGCGATAACAGCAAGCACAGTTTTCGCCATGCGAAAACTGTGCTTGTCGGCGCACCCGAACCCGAAAGAGACTTCAATTTGTTCGGCATTTTGATACTACCGATGCGGAATTGGGCTGCTATAGCGGCGTGTGTCAAAAACACCAATTAGGTTGTCGCAATCCTTCCGCGTATGACGTGTAGTAGGCCGATATATTTAAAGGTCAAATTACACGGCTAAAAGCAAATTTACAGGGCGGTGTTATGAAGCTACATCTAGTGTTGCTTTGTGTTTGGTAGTTACTATCAGGGAACTCCAGTTGAGATCAAATTATAGGGCCAGTGTTGTATTGCTAACCCTATAATGTTCTATTTTTAATAGCTTTTAGCCAATAAAGCGTCTTCCAGCAACAGCATATCCTGGCTTACTTTGTAGTTTTGCAATTTAGCATAGTGCTGGGTTTGCCTGATCGAAGAATGGCCAAGCATTTTAGATACGGATTCCATCGAAACGCCGTTATTAAGGGTAACGGTTGTTGCAAATGTATGCCGGGCAATATGGAAGGTGAGTTCCGATTCTATTTTGCAGGTGTCGGCAATCTCTTTCAAATAAGCGTTCATTTTTTGATTGGTCAGAACAGGCAACGCATAGCCTGAATCGCTGCATCTGCTATGATCTACGTATCTTGCCAATATCGTTTTTGCTTGACCTAAAAGCGGTAGATGAGATGCTGAGTTTGTTTTTTGACGGTTAATAAATATCCATTCCTTACCATCTACACCATCTTTAATATCTGACCTTTTTAAGTTCTTGACGTCGGCATAAGCAAGTCCGGTGTAGCAGCTAAATACGAAGATATCCCTCACCAGGATTAGGCGTTCCGTATCGAATTTCTTTTCGATTACCCGTTTTAGCTCCGACTCTGTTAACGCAATTTTTTCAACTGCTTTTTTCGTTAGCTTAAAGTTTGCAAAAGGGTCTCCAGGCAACCATCTATTCTTTACACAGATCAAGACAACTTTTTTGAAGTTAGCCAGGTATTTCATTGTCGAATTGTGATTACACTTTCTTACAGTCTTCAACCAAAATGCATACTGCGAAATAAATTCATGATCTAATTCTTTGATAGGCTTATCGTCCATCTTATACATCCATTTGATAAAATCCCTGGTATGCTGCTTAGAGATCTCATACCGGCCGATCGTTCCCGGCGCGAAGTCTATTCCCTCTAAAGCTTTCATCTGGTCATTATGGTGTTTAAATATATCCAGGATCATCCTTGGCTTTTCAGTTACACCATTTAATACATCTTTAATAGCTTGGGCTGTTATAGGCTTGTCGGTATCAAATAATGATCTCTTAGCCTGATAAACCAATTGCTCTAAACTGTCCAGGTAGTAATTGAGTTCCTTAGTTGACTCCTTGTTTCCGATTTCCCTTCCTGCACCGGGATTCCATCGCGATTGGGCGCATTTACGCTTTGTAGATAGTTCGGTTGATTTACCATCTACGGTAATTTTCAAATAGATGAACATCAGGTCATCATTTTGACTTTTTGTTTGTTTTAAGAAAAACAATAATCCAAAGCTTTTTTCCAACATAACACATTAATAAAAAGTTAAACAAAAGTACGTTTGTGCTTGCTGTACAACAAGATGTCCACGGCGTAAACATGCTGTAATACAGTTTGTTACATGACTTTCATTGCGTCTTTTTATTTTTTTGACTGATTTTAAAAAGACGCAACGAATGACGCAATAGAGTTTTGCGATTGTATGCGAGTTTTGGTAGGTATTGGAAAAGAAAAAGCCCCATAATTTCACAACTATGGGGCTTTTTACACTTTTAAAATGCTTCTGCGAGGGGTTAGTTTTAGAACTAAAGTGCCTCTACGCTTTACTGACGCTGTTTTTAGCAAGTTTTGAAAGAAGTACGCTACGAATTACGTAATTTTTCTTGTTTGCCATTTGGCGGAGAGCTAGGGATTCGAACCCCAGGAACCTTTAACAGTTCAACAGTTTTCAAGACTGCCGCAATCGACCACTCTGCCAGCTCTCCGGGGACAAAAGTACAAATCCGGAGCGGATTGACAAGTATCGAAATGATTTTTTTTCAATTTCTTAACATATCGCATTAAGTTTTTGATAGTCAGTTGATTAATTTTTAAAATGCTCGGCTTTTTTCTGCCTGAAGCTGTTAAAACGAGGTTTTACCACCCTTAAACTGCGTTTTGAAAGCTCAACCGACGCGTTTAATTCAAATCCGATGAGCAAAATAAGCGAGTTTATATACATCCAAAGCATCACCACAATTAGTGTTCCGATTGATCCGTAAACCTTGTTGTACGATGAAAAATTGTTGATGTAATAGGAAAATCCAAGCGAAGTAAGCACGGCCAGCGCAGTAGCCAGTACCGAGCCTGGTGTTATAAAATTCCAGCGCTTTTTGTGGGCGGGACCATAGCGGTACAACCAGGCTATACTTACAAAAATAATGATGATGATCATGATCCACCGGAACAGCATGATAGGATAGATCCAAAAATGGCTTTCTTTATTGACATGCAGCTGAATCCAGTGAATAACCGCCTGGCCGGCAATCATAATGGCTATCGAAATAAAAAGTGCCATGCTAATGGCTATGGTGATGCCGGTAGCAACCAGCCGCCGTTTGAGCCAGGTTCGCCTGTCGATAATTAACGATGATTTATTGAAGGCCTTCATCAGGTTGATTACACCGTTGGTGGCAAAATACATGGTTGATAAAAAACCGAACGAAAGCAACTTGCCGTTTTGATTCTTGATAATGTCTATAAGCGTCTCCCTGAAGGCTAAATAAGCGTTTGTAGGCATCACTGATGCCAAAATGGTTAATAGCGTACCCTGGAAGTGTTTTATGGGGATATAGGGGATTAGTGTAAACAAAAAAATTGTTGCAGGAAATACGGCCAGCATAAAACTATAAGCCAGTGCATAGGCGCGGTTTGTTAACGACGTTTTGGTGATTTCTTTGATAAAAAAGTCAATAACCGTATATAGTGGCAGCGGGCGAAAACCTGGCAGAATGATATACTTTGTCCACTCTATAATGTACTGATAAAAACTAAAGCGCAGCAAAAAGTGGTGAAGCCATCTCATCTAACCAAATTTACTCAAAAAAAGGCAATAATTTATCTATAAAATCCTGCGGTGGCAGGCAGGGGCGGTTTGTTTTCATATTGATGAAAACCAGTAACGTTTCGCCGGTATTGATCAGTTCGCCTTTTTCATTACTTAGGTCATACCGGAAATGAATGCGGATGCCGGGCATTTTATCCATAATTACTTTTACGCTTATTTCCTCATCATACAAAGCAGGCTTCAGGTACTTGCATTTAAGCTCCAGTACAGGCATCATAATGCCCGACTGCTCCATGCCGCTATAAGTTAAGCCAAGGCTGCGCAGCATTTCTACACGGCCAACTTCATAAAATTCTGCGTAGTTGCCGTAGTACATATAACCCATTTGGTCGGTTTCCCCGTACCGCACCCGTATTTTGGTGGTATGCTCAAACATTACCTTTTGATGTTGCGTTCGTTAAGCGCTTTTTGAAAAGCATGGGCATTTACTAAATGGTCGGTAACGTTGTTTGCAAAGGCATGATAGCCCGAAAAATCGGCTTTGGCGCACATGTATATGTAATCGTTGTTTTGATGATCGAGCACGGCGTTTACTGCATTTACCGATGGCATCATGATAGGGCCGGGGGGCAAACCCGTATGCAGGTAAGTGTTATAAGGCGAATTGTATGACAGGTACCTGTTTAATACCCGCTTGATGGTAAAATCATTTAAAGCAAAAATTACGGTAGGGTCTGCTTCCAGTTTCATGCCTTTTTTAAGACGGTTAAGGTATAAACCTGCAATGACCGGCATTTCATCGTCATGCAATGCTTCGGCATCAACTATTGATGCTAGCACAGATACTTCCTGTTGCGACAGGTTAAGGGCAGTGGCCTTCTGCTTACGCTCCGGTGTCCAGAATTTTTCGTAGTTGGCATACATCTTTTTAAAGAATTTATCGGGCGATGTGTTCCAGTACATTTGGTAGGAGTTGGGCATAAACATGGTATACACGTTATCGGTAGTAAAACCATACTTGGCCACATATGCCGATGAATCCAGCAAGTTGATGATTGCTGCCGAATCGGGCTCGATTTTCTTGGATACAAAACCGGCAAATTGCTCCTTCTGCCGTAAACCATGAAACTCCAGTTGTACAGGCTCCTGGGTACCAGAGGCCAGCATATTAATGAGCTTACGGTTACTCATGCCTTCGTGCAGGTGATACCGGCCCGGTTTAACCCGGTGTGTGTAGTTCATGTTAACAGCCGCCCAGTTAAAGGTAACGGTATCTTTAACCATGCCTTCATTCTGTACGGTTTTAATTACGTCGGCATAGGTTGCGCCGGTATGTATGTATAAATACTCCTGTTTCGCAGTTACATTGGGGCCAAAATATTTATAGTAATAGTTTACACCAACGCCTGCCAGTATGATAATGATCACAATTACAAATGCGATAATAAATTTTTTTAATGATCCTGATTTTGACTTTTTCTCAGTCATGATAAATTAGCTGTAAATGGTAATTATTTAGTTTTTATCACACTAATTTCACTAATGTTGTCTAAGTTAAATGAATTAGAAAATAAAGGTGATAATTTATTTGATTTTTATGAGGCAGATTATAACCCGTTAGATCTGTATTTTTTCCATTAATTCAATTCGTGCAATTCGCTTTAATTAGTTCCAATTAGTGTCTGATTTTTTGAATGGCAATCAATCCGCCCGTTAAGTTTTTAACGTTGTGAAAACCGTTTTGCAGTAATAGTGTTTGAGCGGTTTCGCTGCGTAAGCCAACCTTGCAGATAACGATTAATTCATCGGTTTTGTTGTAACCCAGGTTATTTAGCTTGCCCGCAAGAGCGCCCAGCGGAATATTAACCCCACCGATGTTATAGGTGAGATATTCAATAGGCTCGCGTACATCTATCAAATGGAGCTGCTCGCCCTGGTTTATCCGGGCAAGTAATTCGGCTGCATTAATTCGTTGGGGCTGCATTTGTTTTTGCACCTTGTGAAACAGTAATGTTCATGCGTGTACCAATGCTGGTTTTACTCAACGAGTCGGTTCTCATGGGGTATTGCGCAGTTACAACCACATTGGTCGAGTCGGTTATAGAACCCTGGTAAGTTATTGTGCCCATTGTTAATCCTGCGCCTTTAATAGCAAAGCGTGCCGCATCCAAATCAAGGTTAATCAGTTCGGGAATGGCTACCTCGCTTGCTCCTGCGCCATCGCCCAAAACCAGGTCTACTTTTGATCCTTTAGGTAGTTTGTAGCCTGTTTTAATTACTACGCCACCAAAGCGTACTTCCAGGATGCGATCGCGGGCAATATCCGAGCGGTATGTGGTATCGCCAATTTTTAAACCATAATTGGATAGGGTAGCCGTTGCTTCGCGGTAACTGGCCTGTTCCAGGTCGGGCAGGGCTACAGGCGGGGCCTGCAATGTAACCATGGTTAAATAAATCACACGGCCTTCTTTTACGTTGGTTCCGGCATCGGGGTCCTGCTCTACAATGGTTCCCGGCTCAACATCCTCAACATAAACCGAATCTATTTTATAGCCAAAGCCCTGCTCTTTTAATAATGACATAGCGCGATCAATTTTCTCGCCTTTCAGCTTTGGTACAGGTATCCCGGAGCCATGGTTGGTGTAATATCCCAGGCTGTAAAAGGCAATTAAAACAACTACAACTACTGTAACAATTGCACCTAAAAGGTTATAACGGAATGATTTTGTTTTTAAATAAAGACCAAATTTGCTCATTGGTATGCGTAGGGATAATTACAGTCAAATAAGTATCAAACATAGCAATTATTTCGGATTTCGGATTTTCGATTTCGGAATTATGATTGTTTGATTTCATATTTGTCTTTTCCGCTTTAGTATATTCAATACTATTATCCTAATTTCGAAATCGAAAACAAACGCACCTTAAAAGGTAAATTAAAAATAAAAATTAAATCCGAAATCGAACATCCGATATCCGAAATCAAATGAAAAATATAGCCCTTTTGGCCGGTGGCTTTACCGGTGAGTATGAAGTATCTGTAAACAGCGCCAAAAATATTGCCGCCAGCCTTGATGCCTCAAAATATAAAGTTTATACCATTTATGTAAACCGCGACAGGTGGATTCATGAGGCCGGCCACGGTGTGGTTGATGTTGATAAAAACGATTTCAGCATTACCCTGGACGGCAAAAAAATCAAATTCGATTTTGCTTTTATTACAATACACGGTACTCCCGGCGAAGACGGCAAAATACAAGGTTACCTGGATATGCTGGGCATACCCTATAACACCTGTGATGCTACAACATCGGCTATTACCATGAACAAGGCTTACACCAAAACCATAGTGAATGGGATACATGGCCTGCATACCGCGCATTCCCTGCGCCTGTTTGAAAAGGATATGCACGATGTTGCTATTATAGCTGCCACGCTTAAATTTCCGTTGTTCATAAAACCCAATAACGGTGGCAGCAGCGTAGGCATGAGCAAGGTTTATAATGTTGCCGGCTTGCCCGATGCTTTAAAAAAGGCTTTCCACGAAGATGAGCAGATATTGGTAGAGGAATTTATTAAAGGCCGGGAATTTAGCATAGGCATAGCCCGGTTAAATGGTAAAATTACCGTGCTGCCCGCAACAGAGATATTGACCACCAAAGACTTTTTTGATTACGAAGCCAAATACACATCGGGCGTAACCAAAGAGGTAACACCCGCCGATTTGCCGGCCGCGCAGGTTGAACTGATAGCCGATATTGTAACCGAAGTGTATATCCGCCTTAATTGCAAAGGCATGGTAAGGGTCGATTTTATTTTGCTGGATGGAACTAACGACTTTTATTTTATCGAAATAAATACCACGCCAGGCCAGTCTGTAGCCAGCCTTATCCCGCAACAGGTAAGGGCCGCAGGTATGGATCTGGGCGAATTTTACGGTACATTGATTGAAGGGGCGATTTAGATTTCGCAATCCGGATGTTTATGTTCCGATTTTTTCCGTAGAGACGCATCACATGCGTCTTTTTTGTGTAACATGTTTTTTATTCACGGTGTAACAATGGCGCCTTTTTTACCATCCAACCAACAATGCTGCAATTCATAAAATTTAAAAAACTCTACGGTGGTTTCCCCGCCCTTAAAATAGACGAACTTTCCATAAACCCGGGAGTTTACTGGATAAAAGGAGTTAACGGATCGGGTAAAAGTACGCTGCTAAAATCCATTGCCGGTATTTTATCTTTTGATGGTGATATTTTGTTGGATAATACTATCAGCATAAAAAAACAACCTGTGGGTTACCGAAAACTGGTAAACTTTGCAGAAGCTGAACCTGTTTTCCCCGAGTTTTTGACCGGTAAGGAGATGATTGCCCTTTTTGCGCAGGCCAAGGATGCGCCGGTAGGGCAGGAGCAGCATTACATTGATACCATGCAGATGCAAGGCTACGTTGGCCAGCCCGTAGGAACTTACTCCAGCGGGATGCTCAAAAAATTGTCGCTGGTGTTGGCGTTCCTGGGCAATCCTAAACTGATCCTGTTAGATGAGCCGCTTATCACCATTGATACTGCATCATTAAAAATTTTAAACAGCTGGATTGCCGAACGGCATCTTCAGCAAGGTACCAGCTTCCTGCTTTCATCGCACCAAACGCTTGAGCTAGATGAACTGCCCAAAGCTGGCGAGTTGCTGGTTGAAGCGCAAACCTTAAAGTTCATAGCGTAATGAAGCAGCCGTTAACCAATGTATTGGTAAAAGTATTTGCTTTTGGTTTTTACCAGGTGCACGCGCCTATATTGTTTTTTGCATTTTTTATATTGGTTGGCTGTGTGCCCGGCAATATGCTCATCAGCTATCATGAATCGTTAATGTTAGCCATGTGTAGCAGTCCTGTAATGCTCCTGGTGGTTATTGGCGGCTGGTTATTATACGTTTTTAAAAGCTGGCACTATGTTTCTGTACAATTACTTGCACCCGAAAAACAGTTTTTGTTTTACAGCAGCAACGCGCTAAGCCGCAACCATCAATTAAAAAGCTGGGGCTGCACACAAGCAATCATTTTAAGCCCGGTTATTATTTACGCTGTAATGGCTGTTTGCGTAGGTGTAGTACATCATTATTATCTGCTGCCTGCGGTGATGGTTTTGTTTTTAGCGGCCATAGTTTGGTGTAGCACGCTGATATATACACGGATATTAAACCGGCTGGTTGACGGCAGCAGCCAATCATTTCTGTTAAAGCTAAGCAGCAAATGGCGCAAGCCATACTTTAGCCTGTACATCTATCATGTTTTTGATAAGCTTAAAGTGCAGTACTTTGTTACCAAAGCATTGTCGTGGTTAATTATAACAGGTGTTTTTTATTTATTTGCCGATGTGAAGAATGATTTACGCGTGGCTGGTATAGCCATCCTGGCCGTTATAACAGCGCATGTGGTTTTGATATTTGAGGCTCGCAGGTTTGAAGAAACCCGCTTAAGCTTTTCGCGCAACCTGCCCTACAGCAGGTTCAGGCTGTTCCTGAATTTTGCAGGTGTTTATTTTTTTTTGCTGATACCCGAAAGTGTTTGGTTGTTTGACAGGTTTAGCCCTTTAATGGCTGTGGAGTTATTACTGGCAGGGTTAAGTATTGCCATGCTTTTTCATTGCATGCTTTACTGGTTTGGCTTAAATATGGATAAATATATTCAATGGATACTGGCCTTATTTATAGTGTTGTTTTGGATAATTATGTTTCACCTGCTTTGGATATTGATACCGCTTAACGTGGGTGTGGCCTACCTGTTCTTTTATTTTAATTACTACAACTACCAGGGCACGGTAGTTAAGGATAAGTAACATTCCATCTGCAACTAATCATCCTGTCGCGGCCGCTCATGTCTTGTCGCAACTCAATATCGGTAAAATGTTTGTCGCGTAATAATTCAACAGTTTCGTTGCCCAAACTCTCATTAATCTCAAAAAATAAATAGCCGCCCGGCGTTAAATTACCCGAAGCAAAATCGGCAATAGCCCTGTAAAACAACAGCGGATCATCCTCGGGAACAAACAATGCGGTATGCGGCTCAAAATCGGTTACGTTGGTGTGCATTTGTCGTTTGTCGTCCAGCGTTACATAGGGCGGGTTACTGACGATGATATGGTGAGTAGTGAGTGGTGTTGAGCGGTGAGTAGTGAGTGGTGAGTAGTGAGTGGTTGCTGCATCTAAAATATCGGCCTGGATAAATTGCAAATGAACATCATTTAAGTCAGCATTTTCTTTTGCGGTGTGCAACGCACCTTCGGATATATCAATTGCCGACACCTGGGCCAGTGGTAAATTCTTTTTCAGGCTGATGGCGATACACCCGCTCCCCGTACCAATATCCAATATACTCCCTGCAAACTGCCCACTGCTAACTGGCAACCTAGCGCCCGCAACCCGTAACCCGTAACCCGCAACCGATAAAACCCATTCTACCAGTTCTTCTGTCTCGGGGCGGGGGATAAGCACATTTGGATTTACTTTAAACGGTAGCCCATAAAACTCGGTAACTCCTAAAATATATTGAATGGGTTTGCCCGTTTTCAGTTCGGCAACAATGCTCTTTAGTTTTTGGGCTTGTTCATCGTTTAGCTCCCGCTCCGGAAATGCTTTAATAGATGCTTTTGACAGGTTAGTTACCTGGCTGATCGTTAATAAAGTAAGTGACTCTACCTCGTTAGCATCATATACTTTGTTCAGCTGTTTGTAATCTTCAAAAACATCCCTTATGGTAATCATGCAACAAAGTAACATAAAAGCTACTTTTGCAGCATGGTTCAACATGAAATTTTTATGCAGCGCTGCCTTGAACTTGCCCAGCTTGGTGCCGGGTACGTAAGCCCGAACCCTATGGTAGGCGCGGTAGTTGTTCATGAAGGCAAAATAATAGGCGAGGGTTATCACCAGAAATACGGCCAGGCCCATGCCGAAGTAAATGCTATTGCGCAGGTAACCGCTAAATTTGATAACGCTGCCGAACTGTTAAAGCAATCAACCATATGCGTTTCATTGGAGCCTTGCGCGCATTATGGTAAAACATCGCCTTGTGCCGATTTGATTATTGAACATCAAATTCCCCTGGTAGTTGTTGGCACCCGCGACCCTTTTGCCCAGGTTGACGGTAAAGGAATTGAAAAACTTAAAGCTGCCGGTATTGAGGTAATAACAGGTGTGCTGGAAAAGGAATGCCAGTGGCTTAACCGCAGGTTTTTTACCAAAGTACAAAAGCACCGGCCATACATTATATTAAAATGGGCGCAAACCAACGATGATTTTTTTGCGCCTGCTGATGGTAGCCAGCTTTGGATGACGGGCACCCAATCACGCAAGTTGGTACATAAATGGCGCAGCGAGGAAGATGCCATTTTGGTAGGGAAAAATACCGTTGCCATTGATAACCCGCAATTGAACGTACGGTATTGGGAGGGAAGATCGCCAAAAAGGGTGGTGATAGACAGGAGGCTGGAACTTAGTAAAGAGGCCAATGTGTTCGATCAATCTGTTGAGACACTGGTTTTTAATGAAATAGAATTTAACGCCGACGGAAAAAATAAGTATATTGCATTGGAGGATTTTGACCGCTATGTGCCACAATACATTTTGTACCAATTATATTTGCAGGACATTCAATCGGTGATCATCGAAGGGGGGGCACATACCCTGCAAGTGTTTATTGATGCCGGCCTTTGGGATGAGGCCCGCATTTTTACCGGGAAAACTGTTTTATCAAAAGGGATAAAATCACCACAAATAACAGGTATACTTGCCACCGAATCATTTATTGAAGACGACCGTTTACAATTATTATATAACCAATAAGAATTAAAAATAGGAGTCAAGAGTCAAGAATCAAGACAGGAGAAATATGGGACAGCGAAAAAATAAGCTTGTAATTTGCAGCTGATGCCTTCGCCTGAAGCAAAAAAGTCTTAATTCTTGACGCTGGATTCTTGACTCTACTACGCACCACCAATTATGCTATTTGTTTTTTTAAGTATCTGTTGTAGTGTTATTGTGTCGGTTATGCTCAAGCTGGCCAGGCGATACCATATTGATGTTTACCAGGCTGTCACCTGGAATTATTCGATGGCTATCCTGCTTACCTGGTTTTTTTACAGGCCGTCGCTTGCCAACTTAAGCCAGTCGCCCGTTTATAACTATATAGCGCTTGGGGTTTTATTCCCGGCCTTGTTTATCATTATGGCAACCTCGGTGCGTAAGGCTGGCATTGTACGTACAGATGTAGCACAACGTTTATCCCTGTTTATCCCGATTATAGCTGCATTTTTGCTTTTTGGCGAGGCATCAACCCCGGTCAAAACAATTGGTATCATACTGGCATTTATAGCTATTTTATGTTCAATCCCATGGCAAAAATCAACAGGGAGGGTTAATAGCAGCAAAGAAGCAGAAAAAGGTTCATGGGTTTACCTGCTTATCGTTTTCCTGGGCTTTGGCGTTATCGATGTATTGTTAAAGCAAATTACCAAGGTTAATAATGTGCCTTTTACAACGGCCATTTTTATCATTTTTATACTGGCGTTTGCGCTTTCGTTTATCGGGCTTATTTACCAGGTAGTCACAAAAAAAATGCGTTTCTCCTGGCCGCATATCCTCATTGGTTGGGTGTTGGGTTTGTTTAATTTTGGTAATATCCTTTTTTATCTGAAAGCGCACAAAGCCCTGGCAAGCAATCCCTCATCGGTATTTTCGTCAATGAATATCGGCGTTATTGTCGTAGGCGCACTCATCGGGATGATTATATTTAAAGAGAAATTAAGCACCCTCAACAAAATAGGGCTGTTGGTTGCCGTGCTGGCAATTGTTATTATCTACTTTCCGCAAACATTAGGCTTCCTGCACTTGTAATTTAATATTGTACCCATGAATGGCTTTTTAACGCTTTCTGCTTTAAGCCTTCAGCTTTTAGTTCCAAACAAATGCTTTTTGACGATACCTATCAAACCATCGAAAACCCAACGGAAAGTATATTCCGCGACAGGGGCAGCAAGTTCCTGGGGTTTGCTTATCCTATCAGCTCCGATAATGATATTAAAGGTATCGTAGCCAAATTAAAAGCCGAACACCCTAAAGCCAATCACCATTGCTGGGCCATGCGCCTGGGTACCGATAGATCTGTTTACCGGGTGAACGACGACGGAGAACCATCGGGCACCGCCGGCCGGCCAATACTAAATATCCTCCTGTCGAAAGATGTTACCAATATCCTGGTGGTTGTGGTGCGCTATTTTGGTGGCACGCTGCTTGGGGTACCAGGGTTAATTAACGCCTACAAGGTAGCTACAGAAGAAGCCCTGAAGCTGGCCGTCATCATCCAAAAAACGGTGAACGATATTTACACCATTAAGTTTGATTACCTGCAGATGAATGACGTGATGCGGATTATTAAAGACGAAAATCTGCCGGTGCTTGAACAGCAGTTTGATAACGATTGTAGCATGCAGCTGTCAATCCGCAAAATGCAGGTGGAGCAGGTTCTGGGTAAATTAGGAAAGGTAGCCGGGTTAAAGGCGAAGTATGATTATAGTTTGTAATCGAGGTTAAATACGGTGATTCCTGAGGCTATTTGGTCATCAACGGGCGGTCAAGCTGCTGGTGAGGCTTAATCCCTATTTAACCTCATTTTAATGTAGTAATTGCGGCGTAAATGCTTATTTTCGTCGCATATGCAATCTTTTGACTTAGATAAAACCGATCTCCTCCGCATCAAAACGGCCCTTGATGCCGATGATGCTGAATTAGAGAAAGTTCTGAAGGAATATCACGCCTCTGAGATTGCTTTATTGTTTGAACAGCTTGAGCAGGAGGATAAGGAAAGGATCATCAATATCCTGCCCACTGACATTGCATCTGAAGTTTTATCCGAAATGGATGAGGAGCACAGCCCCGGTGAGCTGCTCCTGAACCTCCATCCTGAAAAAAGAAGCGAGATAGTTGAAGAGCTGGATTATGACGATGCAACCGACATTATATCCCAGCTTGATGAAGATGAGCAGCAGGAGATATTAGAAGATATTGATGCCGATGATGCCAGCAGCATCCGCGCGCTTTTGAACTATGCCGAAGATACTGCCGGCGGTTTGATGAACTCCGAACTCATCAAAGTAAATATCCGGCTGGATAAAAAAGAGGCACTGGACGAGATCATTCGCCAATCGGAAGAGATGGAGGAGTTTTACACCATTTACGTGGTTGACGATGCCGATACTTTACAGGGCATCCTATCGATAAAAGATGTTATAAAAGCCCATGCGGATGCCAAAGTGAGCGACCTGGTAAAACGCGACCCGGTATATGTAAGGGCCGAGCTTGACCAGGAAGAGGTTGCCCGCCTGATATCCCAATACAATTTAACAACCATCCCGGTGGTGGATGACCATATGAAATTGCTTGGCCGGGTTACCGTTGATGATATCATCGACGTAATGGAGCAGGAAAATACCGAAGATATATTAAAGATTTCGGGTGTATCTGAAGACGAGGAACTAAGCGGTAACTGGAAAGATGCCGTAAAAAGTCGTTTGCCATGGCTGGTTATTAACCTGGCCACTGCTTACCTGGCTGCATCGGTGATCAGGCATTTTGACGATACCGTTTCCCAGGTGAAAGGCATAGCCGCTTACATGACTATAATAGCCGGTATGGGCGGTAATGCAGCCACACAGGCGCTTGCGGTAACCGTCAGGCGTATATCGTTAAGTAACCTTACCGATAGCCAGGCATATAATACAGTTTTAAAAGAATTTTTAGTTGGTATGCTTAACGGGGCCGCCAACGGACTGGTTGTTTTTTGCATCGCCCTGTTTTACGATGCCAACCCTATGCTTGGCCTGGTTTTGTTTTTAGCCATGACGGGTAACCTCATCATCGCGGGTATTACTGGTGCATCTATACCACTGGTATTAAAAAGGGTAGGGATTGATCCGGCGGTGGCATCGTCTATCATTATTACCACCTTTACCGATTGCGCCGGATTTTTATTGCCCTTATACCTGGCTACCAAGCTTTTGTTGAAGCATTAAGCGTAACTGGCGTTTTATGCGATATTATTATAAATTTGAACCATCAAAATTTGAGATATGACTGAAGTAAGATACGACTGGACAAAAGAAGAAATAGCTGAAATATACCATACCCCATTACTCGACCTGGTTTACCGCGCGGCAACTGTACACCGCGAAAATAAGGATTACGCCGAAGTACAGATCAGTTCGCTGATTTCTATCAAAACCGGCGGCTGTTCTGAAGATTGCGCTTACTGCCCGCAGGCTGCCCGGTACAATACCGGTGTAGATGTACATGCCATGATGCCCAAAGATGAAGTTATTGCTGCTGCCGAAAAAGCAAAAGCGGGTGGCGCATCGCGTTTATGCATGGGTGCGGCCTGGCGCGAAGTGCGCGATAACCGCGATTTTGATAAAGTGATTGATATGGTAAAGGCTGTTAATAGCCTTGATATGGAGGTATGTTGCACACTGGGCATGCTTACCGAGAGCCAGGCGCAACGATTGGCAGATGCAGGCCTGTATGCTTATAACCATAATCTGGATACATCTGAAGAGGATTATAAGCGCATTATCACCACGCGCACTTACGATGACAGGTTAAATACCATTAAAAACGTACGTAAAGCAAAAATTACAGTTTGTAGCGGTGGCATAGTTGGTTTGGGCGAAACTGTTGACGACAGGATCTCGATGCTGAAAACATTGTCAAACCTACCCAAACATCCCGAATCGGTACCTATCAATGCTTTGGTGCCCATCGCTGGTACACCACTGGCCGATCAGCCCCGCGTACCTATCTGGGATATGGTAAGGATGATTGCTACCGCCCGTATTATTATGCCGCGTTCGGTAGTGCGCTTATCTGCCGGTCGTACCGAAATGAGTACTGTTGAGCAAGCCTTTTGTTTTATGGCAGGTGCCAGCTCTATTTTTGCAGGCGAAAAGCTTTTGACCACACCAAACCCGTCATTTGATACCGATATGGCTATGTTTGAACTGCTTGGCCTTACACCACGCAAAGCCTTCAAAAACGGTCGCCCAAATGAGGTTAAAGAAATGGAAGCAGCAGGGTAGTTGCTTGCTGTTTTAAACAAGAAAGGCGCATTATTTGCGCTTTAAAGCCATGTCATTGCGAGGTACGAAGCAATCGCGAACTGTGTAATTCTGGCCTGCAACGGTCGCGATTGTTACGTTGTTCCTCCTTATAAGGACGTGTTCGCAAGTGTTTGATTCCCAATATTCAATAACCGTCATTGCACGAAGCAATCCCCTACATGCTAAGTCCCACATAGTTCGGGATTGCTTCGTGCCTCGCAATGACGGTAGTTTATAGCATTCGTTTAACTATATCAATAGTACGTCATATCAATTTTTTTTCAGGGTTTACCTGAAGGATACTCAATGACATCAATTTGGCTTCCGAACGACTGATTTCTAATCTACAGCTGTGGATTTCCCCCTTAATCCCTCATATTAATAAACTGCAACGGCTGGCCAAAGTTTTCGGTACGGCATAGGCTGATTACCGCTTGCAGGTCGTCAATTTTTTTGCCTTGTACACGTACCTGGTCGTCCATAATAGAGGCTTGCACCTTAAGGCCGCTGTCTTTTATCTTTTTAACCAGCTTTTTGGATGTTTCTTTGTCGATACCTTCTTTAACCTTTATCTCTTTGCGGATCATGTTGCCCGATGCGTATTGCTCTTTACCAAAATCAAGCGCGCTCGAATCCAGGTGTTGTTTCACCATGCGGCCGATGATGGAATCCTGGATGGCTTTAAGGCGCATCTCGTTTTCGGTTACGATGGTTATTTCATTGGTTTTTTTATCCAGGTCGATAGTGCTTTTTGAATCGTTAAAATCGTAACGGTTAAGTATTTCTTTTTTAGCTGTATTGATGGCGTTATCAAGCGTTTGCCCATCTATTTTGCTTACTATATCAAATGTTGGCATAAGTAAAAGAGTTTATAATGTTTACAAAACTAATGTATTGTAAACATTTACACAGCGCCATTATCAATTTGTTTACATGGCACACTAAATAATAATCATTAAAAACAGGTTTTATGTAGATGAGTTAATATTAAATTAACAAATAAATAAGCAGTTTTGTACACGTGGCCTAAGGGGCACAAATTTTATGGATAAACAACCACCAT
>Ga0307515_10000838_pt1 | contig 70674 bp, 102 predicted proteins | sample 17_EM_MG_FD_194513 | JGI IMG/M metagenome (GOLD analysis project Ga0307515, IMG submission 194513) | Populus trichocarpa ectomycorrhiza microbial communities from riparian zone in the Pacific Northwest, United States - 17_EM | ecosystem: Host-associated > Plants > Roots > Unclassified | place... | reverse complement strand
TCATGCATGTTGTAACTACCGGACACTCATTAGAAGTCATCGCGGATGATATATAGGCTGCACCTGAGGCCAGACACTGACTCGTGGTGGAAGAGTGATCCAGACGATGCTCGAGCTGATGTTCTTTGATAAGCTCCACAGGACCGTCACTGTGGGAAAGGTTAGTACTGATGCAGATGAATCAGTACAAATTTTCAGTTGTTATCGGGTCGTTCTGAGTACGTGCGGTACTGACGCATTTTAGCGCCTAAATTCCCACAGTACAAAAAAAATCCACCGTCAGTACTGACCTTTCCCACAGTGGTTGTTCCGACGGTTTCAAAGTTTCGAGCCACATGCTATCACACTGCGTCATTCCGCCTAGAGCACACACACACAACGGCCGCCGATAACAGCCAGAGGGTATACGTTCATCCTATCCTCGCCAAGTAAAGGCCCACGCCCTCTCCTCTCTCGCTTTCTCGCTCACCCATGTCTGCCCTCAACTCTACCCTCTTGTATTCTGTCCCGGCGAGGACAACCAGCTCGTCGCTGTCGCCATAGCCGTGGCTAACATCCTCGCGACGACCACCGTTTACAGTGATCGAGTGGTCCTTGGCGCAAATTTGCGACACCGGGCCACTGCGTCGCCAATTTGAAGGATTTTGGGCCATAAAAATTTCTACCCCTTGTATCTGCATCTAAAAACAATACCTACATTACAGAATCTCGTTTTCTCCTTTTGTTGCGTTGTAGCAAGTCATCCGCGCGCCGGCCAAAAATTCAGCAACGTGAATGGTGCTGAGCTACCCAATTTGGAAGGTACAGTCACAAATGTCACACAAGTTGCACTCGGTTCGCGACGATTTCTCGTGCAAGAGCCATCAACCCTCGGTCTCAAACCCCACTGTCTTCCCCGCTTGCGATTGGCCTGCACCCATCCCACCATTTTTTGCCTTCCTGGAATGTGTATGTCCCGACGTGGAGAAAGTGAACTTTGTCAAACGTGTGACAACATGTGTCACAGCGGTCACACACTGCTTCGCCGGGTGCTCGTGCTGGGAATGGATTCAGTTGCAGAGCAATGGGAATGCACTTTTGCAGGTTTTCATTTTTTTGGGAAATATCCATCGGCGAGTGGAGTGCACCGTAGAAATATTTAGTTGGTCGGTGAACCCTACCGTGCGCAATAAAATCATGTGTAGTTTGATCATGAAGCTGTTCGGTTTCGAGCCTATCATTTAAAGCTCGTCCTTGCCGTCCTTGAAGCGACCGGTCCCAAGAGGCTCACAGGTACCTAGGTGTCCCTCTAAGTAAATCTGAATAGACAAAAGCCGAACATCATCAAATCCGACTCGGATCACAGAGCTAACCACTCAGGCGTGTGGACACGATCTTTTGTTTTGGAATTTTGAGAAAAAATTCATACTGAGAGGTGTATACGTATCATACATATTCAGGCATGTGTAATGCCTATATGGTGTACGATAGTCTTAGACTATCATACGGTGTCAGCCCGAACGGGAACGATCAACGACGACCGGCCGCGGGAAAGTCCAAATTCCACGGCGGTGTCGCTATCGACGAAGGTGAAAAATAATCACAGTCACGGGATACACCGTAACGTAACTGTGCCATTGGTTTGGAATAGTCTTTCACCCCGGTGGCTTGGTTTACAATGCGAATGTGTTGGTCCCAGAGCATCTTGTGTATACGTCGTGAGGCAATTGTTTTTGTGGAACCAGAGCGCGAGGTTGTTGAAGGTTCAGTGACAATGATGAGATGGGAAATCTTTCCGGAACCTGGAGAGTTGAGGGTGCGTAGCAAGGTATCGGGATCCATCGACCGTATGTGTTTAGCAACTTCGCGTTCGTAGGTGGTTGGATCGCCAGCATGGTCGGCCAGTACCCTGGGGGATGCCCCGTACTCGTCGTGTAAATGCCAGAGTTGACGTTCTGTGTATGGGTGGGAGGTCGAGCACCCAAGGAATGAGCGGCTGTGGAAAACGTGAGCGTCGTGAACACCCGTGGGGTAGATCGACTTACGCTTGAAGAACTTCCGAGAAGGACCATCTCTTCATGTAGAAGTGTTCGGAGTTGGCTTTGCCGACCCAGTGAGGACGCGGAGAAAGGGGAAACGACGCTTCAACGATGAAGAAGAGTGAGCCCCCAGTGAACAATCCCGCGGGTTTCGTAAAATCCTGGTTTGAATTGACAAGAGCCCAGATCCTGGAACTGGGCGATGTGAAAATGGAATGTGGAGATGCGTAATCGGGCGACAACGGGCAATAAATTTCACAGAGCTCTTGGTGAGTAAACTGACAGACACCGTCTTTGTGGAAAAGAAGGGCGTAGTCTGGGCGAATTTGAAATGCCGTAGGAAGTTCGAGTGCAAGACGCCGTATGAGAAGCCAAAGCAAGAAGAAGGACTTTCCTGACGAAAGATCAGATTCTGCAGGTAATGCGGCAAGAAGAAAGCGTACCAATCCCGGGATGTCCAGCAATCACAAGTGCATCCCTATAAATTTCGCTCGCCGACAGTGCTGTTTGTTCTGCTTCATAGTACTCGGACCGTGCCAAGATCCGTTTACTAGACCTGGCCCAGAGATCAGGTAGGGTACTTGGGATTTCAATAACCGAAGTCGAAGGAGGGATGGCGTCAGGATTGGTGCAGGGGTCTTCGATGCGGTGACTTGGTTCGTCTCTCTCAACCAACTCTTCCTTCTCCAAGGACCTTAAACCTTTCCCCCAGACGGATTTCCATAATCCAGTCCAAAGGAGAGAATCAGGCCCAGGGGCGATATCACTTTTGCAGTGATTGATCCTATCCTCCTGATCATCAGCATATTGAGTGAGATCCTCGAGTGACATGGTGGTCGAAACTTGAGGAGGGGTAGTTAGGGGAAGCCACGGTGATTTTGAGCTCAGTTCCGCGGATCTAATACTGTACAGTATATTCCCTTTCTCCAACCCCGCAGCGTAGGGCTGCTTCAGAGGCCAGAAGCAGCAGCCGCACTCGTCGTGATCCTGGGTGCCCAAACGGCGGTCATCAAGAGGAAGGAGTCCATGTACGACAACGTTCACGCGTAATCGATAATCAAGTTTGCCGCTCGCGCGTTGTTGATCGGACTCAACCGCCATCCTCTCATCCCGCGGAGGCTTCGTTCGCCCGCTCCCTCTCGTCTGCACGCCCGACCATTCCCAGCTTCGGTCAGTGCGTTTTTACCTTAACCTGTGACTCGGAACACGGACTCACGTTCATGGGTCCCCAGTTTAAGGAAAGCCGCCCAAATCCCTGTACCTCCTTTGTCCACAAGCTCGATAATGGCTCCTGGTCCCGGCGAATCTCCCATTCTTTCAAGCTCGCCCCTCTCCGTTCGCGCTCCTTCTCAATCGCCCGTTCGTCATCGAACCACCAGCACCCATGATGCTGATGCGGACGTTGAAGGGCTCTCCCGCTCGATGGATTCAAGACATTCACCAACCCTCAACCGCTTACATGCGAACCCCTTTGATCCCGACGTACGTGAACGACAAAGGACTATGGACGCTGATATGGCGATGCAACTTTCGAGGGTTCGGAGTGCTACCATTAGTCAACACCGTTCGGTTCCTCCAATAATTACGCGGAGACGGTCGGACGAACTCACGCCGACCTACAACCGATATCCGCTCCCCTCAGGATCAGATTTCCAATTCCCGGAACCAGAGAGGTCGATAGGCGGAGGCCAACTGGATTACGGTGAACCGACAAGGAGGGACCCGGGCGAGAATCAGCACCGAATGGACATTCTCTCGCCCCCTGTTCATCTCGTCCATGAAGAGCATGACGATTCACACATGGTGTCGCAAATTCCTGATCACCGCGACCTCGACATGGGTTCCACGGGTTTAGAGCCTGTTCCGTCTATGGGCGAGTTACCCATGTACCGACCCATGTCGATGCAACCAAGATGGGACTTTGCTGCCATGGAGGAATTTGCCAAGGCAGAGAAAACCCGGTTGGGTACACGCACACCCCAGGCATCATTTCCAATACCGACATGTCGTCCCCATCCCTCCGAGGAAGTGGAAGGTGATGTTGCTGATGCTGATGCGACAATTAGTATCTCCACTGGATTCACGCTCCCCCCTCGGCGGACCCGGGAGCGTAAACTCAGTTCTTCAAATGCAGGCAATACGCGAAGAGGCAAGATGGCTTTGTTCGAGCAAACTATCAACAATTCCTCGGGGAGACCTCCACTGTCGACCCAGATCAGTATCCCTGAGATCCCGGAGGGAAACCTCCCACCGTCATCCGAAAACCTCCCAGCGCGTACAGGCGGTCACGACGGACCATATAGGTTCTCCTTTTATTCCAATGCGTTATCCCAAACAATTCACTCGAGGAGCTTGAGCGAGTTACCTGCCGATGGTCAATCATTTGAAGAATTGTTCACTGGCACCCTTCCTCCCGAGTTACGATCGAGCGTCCCTCAATCCAGTTCCACCTCGCCGGGGATGAATGGAAATGGGAGCAGCAACGGTGCCCCAACAGACTTTGACATTCGAATGGGGTTGGAGAACCAGATGAAGAAGGGGAATGGGGGTCCAGACTCAGAGACGGCGACTTGGTGGTTAGATGTCACGTCGCCGACTGATGAGGAAATGAAGATGCTGAGCCATGTATGTTTGCGTTCCTCGGCCAAGTGACCCTGCAAAGATTTAACATTTTTTTAAGGTTTTCGGTATACACCCCTTAACAACTGAAGATATTCAGATGGAAGAAGCACGCGAGAAGATCGAGCTATTCCGCAACTATTATTTCGTCTGTTTTCGGAGTTTCGACCAGAATCAGTACAGTCCAACTCACCTAGACCCTATCAACATATACGTGGTAGTGTTCAGGGAAGGAACTCTTTCTGTGGGTGGGTTTCTTATCAACACCCAGCATCAATCTTACACAGGAGGCGTTCTAGTTCCACTTCCGCCCGACACCCCACCCGCAAAACGTGAGAAGGCGGATAAAACAACTCAAGGATTACATCAACGTTACTTCGGATTGGATCTCTTACGCTCTCATCGATGACATCACGGACGCGTTTGGTCCCCTGATTCAGAGTATTGAATACGAAGTCGACAGCATCGACGAGTTGGTGTTGATCCTGAAGGACGCTGAACAAAGTGACATGTTGAGAAGGTGCGTGACCCAGAACGACAACCTCTTCCCGACGACTGAACTGGTGCGACAGGATTGGGACCTGTCGGAAAAAGGTCATGGGATTGTTGCGACTCATGGGCAGCAAGGCAGACGTCGTCAAAGGGTTGGCAAAGCGATGCAATGAGAACTGGAGGGTGGCACCTACCTCTGACATCGTACGTCTTGTTTGCCTCCGGATTTTGTCATTCCTGACCAAAGTCGTACCAGGGACTTTATCTCTCCGACATCCAAGACCACTTGATCACAATGACCCAGAGTTTGAACCACTATGAGAAGATTCTCTCCCGCTCTCACTCCAACTACCTCGCCCAAATCTCGATTGAGATGACGGACGCGAACAATCAGATCAACGACGTTTTGTCGAAGTTGACCGCGCTGGGTACGGTGCTCATCCCCATGAACTTGGTCACCGGTCTCTGGGGTATGAACGTCCATGTCCCTGGCCAAGATGTTCCGGTAAGTACGGAATGCTTGCTTGAGTGCGATCTTCCTCATTGCGTTCGCCCAGGGATATGGCTGGTTTTCTGCAATCATCGCCTGCCTCGCAGCGTTCGCCGTGATCGGTGGTTGGTCCACATACAAACTGATGACCCGGTGACCGTCGACGATACACCTGACCCCACGTGTATCTTTCCACGCATTGGCGACTCTCATAGCTTGCGTGGAATATCTTAGACGTTCGCCAATCGTCTGCACTGTATCACTATACAGCCATTACCCTACTGTTACTTTACAGAACTGTAACCTACCTCATGATCCTTACCTTATAAAACTACGTCTTGTTGTTCGGGGTCTAGAGATCAAGAGCCTGGGTGTGCGAATTCCAGGTGGATCAAACTTACCACCATGGGGTTCAAGTCCTTTGTTCTGAAGCACTTAAGCTTCTGGTTTTAAACCTATCCCCAAAACTGGGCAGAATAAGGCAAATATCCGTGTCACACAGTTGGAGGCCGGGGACCAGCCTTGGGATCATAGATATGTATACACTACTCGTACGCTGCGCCGCCACCGTCTTGGGGAGGGGAAACAAACCAATGTACCATGATTAAGAAAAAGGGTGAAGAAATGCGACGGAACTGATGTACATCGAAGGGATGATGGTACGGGTGACAAGAAATATGGGAACAGAAAGGAATGAAAGGCAGTGAAAATACAAGCGAAACGCCACCAGGAGATCATTTCTTGCGTAGCTGGGCGCGCAGATTCTCGTTCTCCGTTTGGGCAGCATTGAGCTCCTCAAGTAATGCCACACGTTGAGTCTGCTCAGACATCAACATCGTGTCGATCTCCTCGTTCGCCTTGGCCAATCTGCTCTCGGCCAGCGAGAGTTGAGCCTCCATCTGCTTCCGAACCGCGTTCGTCGCCGATGTAATTTCATCGGCGAGGGACAGGCTTTGCGCGCTCAGAGAAGCGTTGGCGGCGGTTAATTGACGGCAGGTTTCTGCTTGTTCAGCAGCTTGCTCTTCCAACTCCCGCTTTTCGGCCTCGAGTCGATCTAGGGTCTCTTGCAGTTGAGAGACTTCATCCAGCCTGTTTTCCTGTCAGTAACAGCGCGGGGGCAACAGGGTTGGCAAACGAGCGTCTTACAGCTCAGCGTTCTTATCCGACATGGCAAAGTCCCTGTCTTCGAGTGTCTTAACTTGCTTCTGATAAGTCTCAAGTGCGGCGCTTGAATCTATCGCCAACTTCTGCGCCCTCTCCGCATTCTTCTTCAGCAAGTCATGTGCCTGAGCGAACCGTATCAGCCGCTCGATCAACGCTCTATCATCCGCGATTAGAGACTGGACCCTGGATACGAAGGCTTCGATCGTGAATCCAGTTATCGAGGCTTGGTCTGATCCGGGGGATCCAGGAGTGGCCGGTCGACTTTGTGTCTTGGTGGTATCGTAGAGTGCCTTGAGGCTTCGGACGTCCATCTCGGAAAGGGATTGTTTCATCGGGGCGCCCGTCGGTGGTTGTGGCGGAGTAGTTGTCCGGAAGCGATTCTGTCCAAGTTTCGCTGCACGAGCTTCGGCGGAAGGGAGAATAGCCCATACAGGGGCAAGAGCAGCAATAAGTGTCGCCGCATCGCCTTTGTATTCGACTGCCGTTGTGGTCATAGAGGTTTGCTGAGAGATGAGCTCGACGATCCGATCGGATTGCTCCTGTAGGATCCGTTAGGTGGATCCACCAAGTTGACAGAGATGAAATAACAAACTCGCGATTGGCCCTCGAGATACTGAACTTCCTTCCTCAGCGTCTCAGCCTCCGCACGGGATTCCCTGAGCGTGTTCGAAAGTTCCCGTTGTTCGCGCGCGGAGTCGCGAAGTTCCCGAACAGTATTCAAGGTATTATCGATGAAGAAAGAGATAGATTCGGCAAGGATGGGAATGGTCGTGTCGGAATCGCCTGGGAGGGGTATATCGTGCTCTTGAACAACAGCCCACAAGGTAGCTGACGCCTCCTCTGTGGGAGCCAGCTCGGCCGCCCATAAGGCTTTTTCAAGCTCGAAGCGAGTGTTGACCTTGGTCAACTCCAGATCTTTGGCTCGAAGAGCAGCGTCCGCCTCCGCCCTGAGTTTGGCAAGTTCCTGCTCCCTGAGCAAAACCTGGTTATTCGCTTCAGATGCCTCTCCATTTCGCTGATGTGCAGCCTCTAACTGTTGTTGGAGGCCCTCGACTTGTCCCTTCCTCTCCTCTAGCTCGACCCTTGTCAACTCTAGTGCTTCCATTTGTTGCCGCAGTTCCTCGCCTTCGTACTTGTATTGTGCGAGTTCGCTCCCCAACGAATGAGCCTGATCCTCAGCTTCCTGAAGCTCCATCTCGAGTGTCGTCTGCAGTTGCTCTTTCTGTAGTTTTAACAACGACAGATCCCGGGCCAGATCTGCTTGTTGCTTGTTCGCCTGAGTGAGCTCTCGGGTAACAGCGTTAAGTTTCTCCTCGAGGGCTGCAAGGTCCCCATCTGATGGGGGTTTCCTGGGTGGTTGTGGTATGACAGCATCTGAATGGCCGGCGAAGAAATGCTCGAATGGTGTGTGGACGGATAAAGACTTGGGATCGATAGGGGAGCTCATGTTTGAAGTGGAAGACGTGCCATTCACCATTGATGACTGGTTAGAATGGTGGGATTTCTCGAGACGCTTCAGTGAGTAGCTGAGGACGCTGGCTCGGTGTTCCATTAACTGTCGGTGAATCTCGTTGACCTGTTCGGAGAGTTTCCAGACATCCTTCTGAACACTCTCGACCTTAGAGTTGGTCGAGTCGACCTGTTCACTAGTTTGCTTGGGGACGCCCTTGTACGGATCGTTGACCTTGGCCAATAACAAAGCAGCATCACGTATTTTTGTCTCGAGTGTTAACTTCTTTTTAAGTCCGGCTAAGCGTGATGATAGGACCTGATACTCCTACATAGGCTGTGTGAGAGATGGGTAACTAGTTGAGCCATCGGCTGCTACGAACCTTTTTGAGTTCCTCTACTTGTTCTGAGCTCAAAATTTCATGTCCCTGGCATTCTGCGACCGCTTCAGAGGCTAACAGACTGAGTAGTAATTCGTCGCGTGTGCTGTAGGCGTTCCCGCCGTTCTTGTGATCAACTGGAGGTGGTGTGGCAATTGGAGGGGGTGTTCGGGTTGTTTTGTGCGGGGAGAGGGCAGGTTGGACGGAATCTGCTCGGGATGGTGAAGATCTAGATTGGTCTTCGTCCTGGGGTCGTGGTCTGTCTCGCTTGAGGACGAGAGGGTTGGTCGTGCTGACTGGGGACTCTGTCAGGACATTTGTTGATTGGACGCCATCCGTCGGTGGCCACGACGGTTTGTTGTTCAGGGAGAGAGGTGATATTGGGACAACATGAGTTGGCTGTGGTGGATCTGGACTAGTAGCGTTGCCTGTCAGGAAGCGCCGGACGCCGTTCATGGCGGTGTCGGAAGAAAACCATCATCAGTTGCACTTCGCCGTCGTAGTCGCGGACGTCGGCCATGTCCTTCACCTTCCAATGGCCACGGTTCTCAGACCAATTTCACGAGAACGCGATCCAGATGCTCGACTCTGCTCTCAACAAGGGAAACAAGCCGCCGGTCATCGCAGACAGGATCGAAGTTGTCGAACTCGAGATGGGTTCACAGGTGTGCCCCGACCCGACCATTGGAATATTCGTCTGCATTTTCTAAAGACACGTTCCTTCAGCCCCCAGAACTGGAGGTTCGAGATATTGGAGAGCTGACCACAGACCAGTTCCGAGGAATATTTCGTTTAACATACTCGGGTGATGCCCACCTTGTGCTCCGGACTAAGGTCCAGGTGCGCACGACCACCCACAACAGCACTTCCGTCATCTGAATGTCCTTCCAGGCGAACCCACTGAATCACAAGGAACCCGACATCCACCTCATGACTGGGTCGCGAGGCATGCTTGCCGCCAAACAACCCCTCGTTGTTCCCATGCTTCTCCGGCTATCCCATTTCAAACTCAACTCATATGTCGTCCTCGTCGTTTCCAAGCAGAAGGGTATCACCCTGGTGTTCAAGACTGATCCTCTCGAGCACGTCGACATCAACAGCACGTTCGATTCGATAGCCGTCATCCAAAAATTTATCCAGAGAGAAATTGAGGATCAACTACGGCAGATGTTTAGGGAAGATTTACCGGGGATCATCCACCGTCTTAGCCAGCAGTGGGTGAAGGCAAACGTCGAGGCCCCCTACCTATCGAAACCCGCAGTTCCGCGGGTGCCTCGCCCACTCTCTTTGCGCGAACTATCCTCCCCAACTTTTCCTTCCCCACTGTCTTTGCAATCGGCTCCTGCCTACTCTGTTGCTACTCCCAGTGTGTTTGGGCTCCGGCGCCCTAGATCAGTTTCCGGCCTATCCACCTCGAGCCATCGTTCTACTCCCAAGACCCTTACAACTCCGACCATAGGAGTCGAACCGCCCACCTCGTTCCCAGAGATCGAGAATTTTGACCCCACCTATGGTTTGCGGCCGGAGGGGCTTCCAACCAAGAGCCTGTTTAACAACTTCAGCAAACTTTTCTCGCCAGCGAAAGGACTTGCAGAACTAACGGAGCCCTTGGAAGAAGTTGATGAACTGGACGAACTTGCTAGTTTTGCTGACAGCGTCGCAAACACCCGACCTTCAACCCCCTCTATCCATTCTGAGAAGCCACTGGACTACGAGACTATTCCAGCAGTCGGGGGTGGTACCATCACTCGGCCCAGGGTGTACCTTTCACAATCTCAGGTGCAAAGTCCTACTGGTGCGAAGCCTATGGATTCTGTCCCCCAGACGCCACCCTATCTCCGGCGATCATCTTCGTTTGAATGTGAGGCCCCTCCGCGCCTACGTGGACCTTTACCGCTCCGCCAACCTGCATTGCCATCCCCTCTGGCCAACCCACAGCTTGGGACCTTCGACCTATCGCGTGCCCGCGCCTCCCCAGTTGTACAATCCCCCCTTTCGCGATATTCAAACCCAGAGCTACCTTGCCTCCCATCCACCCCGACAACAAATTCCGTCCCGCGACGGCCGCACACTCTCGCACCACTCCCAACCCCACCTCCGTCAGACACCTACACCGATCCCGGCTACTCTCCCTCCCACAGGCATCGGCGGGGTGAGGACCGACGATCATCGATATCCTCGATCCCGGACCGTTTCGACACTACTTCGCCAAGCCTTCACGGAAGCTTTGGGCCGGATCCAGATCCGCAAATTATCCTGCGTCCCTCACTCAATGAGCACATCTTCAAACTCTCCACCCTCACCCATTCCAACCATACGCTATCCCCGTTCACACGGTCTTTAGAACACTTCGCCGTGCGCAGTGGGCCACCCAAGGCTTCCTCGACCTCTGGAGTCGGTGGTGGGCCGTCGGATAGACCGCCACAGGTGAAAGTGAAGGCGAAGAGAAAGAGGATTTACCGTGTTGGTGGGAAGAAGACGGAACCCGAAGAACCTCCTCAGCCGAAGTTCCCCCCTGCGCCAGCATCGGATTTCGACGAATCGGACATGGATCGATACTTCAAGTGGAGGGATGAGGTCGACCAACATCAACATGTCGATCCAAATTACCAACCTTCCCCTCCAGAAGAGTTACCCCCCACTCAGTTCACCCCGCAACCTCATCCCGCCCAACTCCGGAAACGATACCTTTAACAATGCCTGCCCTCCTGACACAAATATGAACCTGAAAGTGGGTTCAATATTTCTGGTCTTCAACTGGTTTCCGTCGCTCCTGTGGTCAATGTCTCGCCATGCGCTTCTTGATTGCTTTTATGGTCTGCTATCTAGACTCGCTTTGCTCTCTGGCTTCGTTCAAACCTCAATTAATGGTAGATACAACGAGAAAACGCTCAACAAAGTATTTATTGGATAATTCGCACTTGCATCCCCCACTGTGTCATTCCTAGATCATGTAACGATATGTAATTTACGCACCCATACCTTCGCACCCTACTTTAGTCCCTTTCACTTCGCAAACCAATGTATGTAGCCTATCGTCTTGGGTGTCGTGATCCGGCTAACAACAAACTCGAAATGGGTCCAGAAGTCATTGAGGTACGAAACCCGGTCCCAAGTTCCTGTAGACATCCGTCGGCGCGGCGACCGGTTTTGGTGGGAGCGAACTCTCTCCCGTCATCAACGGTATTTGGACCGTGCCGAGGACAGGTGAAACCGCAACATCCTCAAAGTCCTAACCGAGAAACGCTCAACATAACACCTCAAAATGAACGAAACGGACCCACATCGACGTGCATGCTGGGTAGCCGGCTCGTATTCTGCCTTGTCTGGTTGCTCTGCCGCAACTGCCTGAAATCGTTCTTGAGGTAAGTCTTCGTCAGTCCCGTCACAAGTGGAGATCGTAGAATCGTCGATGGAGATATGTTTGCCATCCCGATGACTGCGTCTTGGGCTTGTGGTTTCAACGGAGGTGTTCCCGGTAGAGGCTGTGTGTCCGCGACTTGGTGAAAGATGTCGTGAATCTCGGAAAACGAGTAGGACAATGCGGATGGAAGTTGAGTGAGGCTGGTGAACTCGGCGGGGTGTTGGAATGAAGGGACTATCTTTGATTGCAGGAGTTCGGTCTTTTCTGAAGGAACTTCTGGGTTGATATTTTCCAGAAGGTCGGAAAGGTGTGAGCCTGTCAGCCCAGGGAGTTCGACCGGGTCTTTGCTGCGTTCTGTAGTGACCTCGAGGATCCGCACGACCACCGTCGCCAATTGAAGGTCTACCATGAGGGTCGGGGCCAACGCACCGGCCATGGCCCCAACCTCTGGTCGCATTTCAGCGAGTCTCTCTTCCGGGAGTTTTTGTAGCAGGTCCGGTATAGGGTGCAAGTTGGATACGAGATCCGTGACCGAAAGGTCGATCTCCTGTGCGGTACGCAGCAGAGTCGAGGAAATGACGGTAATTAGTGCCGCGTCATCGAGTTCCGGGCGGCCAGAAGCAATGCGATAGGCGATATCGGTGGCGTACGTTGCCGTGTACCGATGTTGAAGAAGCCAGTCCAGACACGAAGACATCAGGCTGAGCATCTCCGGTGAGGATTCGATGAAGTCCAGTGACCAATTCGATACGCTTGACGATGGTAAAAGCAAATCCTCGAGTAACCGGAGGTACAACATGACTTGGTACAGCAAAATGTTGATCCCATTCGGATATTCGTCCGCGTTTTGAACGAGATGGTGGAAATCCTTCATACTCTCCAAAAACAGCCACTCTCCCACCCCTACGACACCATCGTCAACGTTCACCAGGCGTTTAATCAAGTGCCCCTTGCTCTCCACATCAAGGACTGTGAAGAATGCACGTAGTTCGGTTAAGACGTTGGGGATGACACGCTGGATCCAAAGCCCAGTGTACTCGTCGTGACCGAGGATCTCAGGGTCAGGGAAAGGGATAAGGTGGTCGACGAGGGTGAAAACCTGATGAAGTTGGTAGATCGGATCGGTTTCGCCGTCCCGCAGACCGTGTACGAGGATCATCCGGAAGATTATTTCCGAGATGTGCCTCGAGCCGACGAAAACATCGAGGTTAGCCAAGGTTTTGAGTGAGTAGATACAATTATCGCGTGTTTCTCCAGCGACAGCAGTTACCGGATCCGTGCGTGAAAATGTTGCATCGGCGGCATCCGTGCAAGCGAAGAGGTCGACAGTGTCTGCGGTCCATTCCCGTATGACGCGTGTCGGGGGGAGGTAAGAGGATGCAAGGCGAGTGAAGAGAGCCAGGGTCTCGTTGACGGAACGGAAGGTTTGATCGGTAAGGTTATGGGGTTTGCTGGGGGGTGGCGCGAGGCCAAACCATTGTTTGGTATGCTGGACAAGAGCTGAGTACACCTCACCAAGGTGGATGACTACCCCTTGTGCCCGTCCTCCCCAGCTGGATTCTAAGACCTTCCATTCTCCATCGTCACTGTTCCGGATAACTGAATCGATGACGGCCAACGAGCAACGCAAAATACGGACGTTCCGAATGTCGCTTAGATCCGCACTCGGGAGTCCCGCAAGCTCTTCCAGAGCGCTCAGAAGCCCACCATCCGCGATGTCAGCGAGCTTCCGAAGGGTTAAACGCTCTTCCTCCGTAATCACAGAGAGCGGTTGACCCAGTGCGAAGATACACTGAACGATGTCTTGGGAAAGGAATGCTTGGGGGTCGTTGACTAAATTGAGGATGATATTCTCGGCATCCATGCCTGCCCGCGTCGGAGTATCATCTCCATGGACCATGCACTCCAACCGGAATGTCATTTGAGGGATAAGCAAGAAATGGTTTACAATCTAGGAGAAGATGAGTGAATGTTGAACAATTTTCCCCAACCATCGCATACCTCTCGATAGCCGTCAACCGTTTGCCATAAGCGGAGGATACCCAGCACTCGTTCGCGACAACGTGCGTTCGGGAGACTGTCCGACCACGCGTAGACGGCAATGCATAATGCCACACCAACATATGCCTTGACAAAAGCTAGAAAATCCTGATGATTTGTAGGGGCTGGGGGGTCCTGTAGGAGGTTCGGCAGGTGGGAAAGTGGGACTGGGATTTCGTGATTTATCTGTTCAAATACGTCGGGGTGGGCTATCATGGATTCCAACCAAATTCCAAAGGCGAGTTCATGGGTGCCGATGTCTTTGAGTAGTGTGGCAGCAGCCGCGAAGTCCCCGTCTGGATTTATAAGAGCATCGCTCAATGCAAGCCATCCTTGGATTCGATCCAACAGTTTTGTCGCATCTGAGCTGGTGTCCGGATCCCCAACGTATATATTTCGAACATCCTGGACCATATCAAGGAACTTCCCAGAATCGAGATGGCGTGCAACATCGACGTTTGTCGCGGCTTGAGCAAGTTTCGACATCGTGTACTTGTCCAGGTGAGAGGGCTCGATGATCTCAGTCAAGTCAACCTTTGCCTATGTTCCTAAGTCAAGTTCACTGTGAGAAGGACGTTTAAGTGAGCCGACATGCCAGGATAAGCTTGGTCAGTTCTGGGTTTTGTGAAGCAACGTTCGACAGTAAACAGGCAAGACGGTACGACTGATCACTATCCTGGGAGCGCAAGGAAATGTTGAGATTGTTTCACCCTTCGAGCGGAAAAAAAGCATACGGGTGGTCCAATGATATTGGAGATCTTGTCAGCAAAATGAGAGAGCTGATCGGAAGTCAGTTCATCAGAGATCTGCTCCGTTGTGAGCTTGACCGCCTTCTCCAGGCTAAAGTCGGCTATGTCTTGGCCGAGGTCCACATGCAAGTACGGGAAATCAGGATGCTCCCAGTCAGCATCGGATGGTTTGACGCAGTACATTAAGCGGACTACGATGGCCAGTGAAGGGGACTCAGGAATCAGTTCAAGGAGTTGTCCTGCGAGCGAGGTGGGATCTTTGGCATTGGCAGGGTCGAGGGAACCAGTCAGAGGGGTGTGCTCCACAGCAGGGAGTGGGTTTGGGCGGTAGGTGGATAGTATGGCGGGCTGTTCTGTGACTACGTCACCATATATCGCGAGAGAGACAGATTCGAAGGTCCCTTGGAAAATCACGAATCGCGTCGCGTACTGCGAGATGGTCAGTTGGTGTATGACGTGATGGTGCTCGAGCCAACCTCAATTGACATGTCCACAAGGAACTCGGTGCGATCCCCAGAATATGGGAGCACAGAGCGAACGAGTTCGTTCGTGGATTTTGGCCGAAAAGCGGGGTCCGCAGGTGTCATTGGAAGGATGTTGAAATAGATATTGAGATAAAACGCGGAAGGTTCTGTCCTCCTATTCCGATGGCGTGAATGGATAGCGCTCGCGGGGAAGACAATATTGGAACGCACGCGACTACGTCCGGACACTGTGCGAATGGCTGGGTGCCAGTAGGAAAGATCCTAATCGTCTTGACCCGCACGGGTGCATTGAACCTGATAGCGGCGAGGTGAGAACCACCGGATGGCTCGAGAGTGCACCATTCTAGCAACATGGTAAGCCGCTGTGGCCAAGAGGGTGTGTCCGCGGCTTGGATGACCCGGGATTAGCAAGTGTGTCGAGGTGTATGTCGGCTGGCTCGGGCAAAGCTATACTGGGCTCACGTGGCACCACAAGCTCTCCCAAACACCACTACCCTCCCTCTCGCCTCAAGACCGACTCTCCTTTCCGCTCTCTCTTAATCCTGGGTTAGCGGCAGGGTATGACAACGATGACCGCGCAGACGGGCACCCCAACATTTTCGCTACCGGAGAAATCCACAGGTCAGACCAAACATCGACCGAGGACAAGGAGCGGAAGTCTCCTGAAGGTCGAACAGGTTGGCGAGGGTTCCGCAGAGCAGGACTTGGACCAGAACCTCTACGTGAATATAAATGCAGATTGGGTCAACATGAAAGGTAGACATACTCCGTCCACCGCCCTCGTCCGATCTCATGGGTTTCCCTAGGCGCCTGGCTTGTTCACCCTGTACTCGTCTTCTGCGGAAAGATCGTGATTGACACTATCCCCGGAATGAACCAGGAAATCAGCTGGACACTAACAAATCTTCTCTATCTGCTCGTGAGTTCCTCTCACTGGCTGCGGTCGCGTGACACTGATCTGATGCGGCGCAGTTCTCATACTTTGTCTTCCATTGGGCGACTGGAATTCCATTCCAATCCGACCTGCACGGCGGAGCATACGACGACCTGACCCTGTGGGAACAGATTGACGGAGGAGCCCAATACACACCGACAAAGAAATGGCTCATCACTTTCCCCATCATTTTGCGAGTGCCATTCCGTACCCTGGATTCGTACGACTAATACCCACACCTCCAGGTTTTTGTTATCTACCCATTACACGCACTACGACCCGTGGTTATTCACAATGAACCTGTTCGCTTTAGTCGCGCTGTTGATCCCGCGGTTACCCCAGGTAATTGTAACTCCTGCAGAGAGGAGCGCGTTGGCTGATCGGTTATTTCAGTTGCACCGTCAGCGAGTCCGCTTTCTGGCGGAAGAACAGTACCAGTCTGGCGTGTCCACACCTGTCGAGGCTGCATTTTCTGCTTCTGGTTCCACCACACCGGTTGATGGAAGGACTATCCCCATTACTCTTAAAGAATCTCATTTCCATTGACGGGGCTATTTCCGCGAACATTATGCTCACCGGGTTGTGGTGTATCCAGTAACGTATATCCCATCATTTCGCACTACCTACTAATATTCCAAGTACTTTCCGATCCATGATGCCGAGTCTCCTTGCAATGTATTTAGTCAACCCACCGGGACCGAACAGGCATCCGGTTCCTTCGTGGTGATCATTGCGCGTCCCCTTTCACTAACCGGTTCGAAAACGTTCTCTTTCCATCGACCCGATCCCGCCCTTTCGAGATCAGCGAGCATCAGCCCTGGTAATTTATTTTTGCCCTAGACATGGGATGCGGTCCCGGTGTGGACCTGTGTTCCACGCCAAAGATGCATACGCATGGAAGGGCAGGTCGCTCGTGAAAGCAGCGAAATCCAGGGGTCAGAAAACAGGCAGGAAATACGCATCGCTTGGAGAGCCCGGCCATGTCGACCCCACCTTCCCATGTCTCTCACAGCCGCTTGCCGCCTAATTTCAAAGACAACACTAGGTGCATTTTGGCAAGTCGCGGGGGCAGCCGCTGGCTGTTGTCAACCCAGATGGGGATTGAGTCAATAATATAAGCGTTTTCAAGAATCAACTAACCCTGGAGGAACACGGACCAAGAGTGGGTGATCCCGTCACGTGCGCTAACGTTTTCGTGGGCGCCACGCAGCAATCGTGGGAAGATCGACGCGAACGCCGAAAGCTCCGCAGCACACACGATTGTTGGGATTCACTGAGTCCTACCCGTAAATCCTTTACTCACCCCGCCATGATAATCCCTTCCCCAACTATCAAACCCGAACCTGAAGTCCAAGCGGGATGCTGGTCTGGATTCAAACGGTCTATTCGCAAGAAGAAATCGACCCCGAGATCCAAGTTACCCCCAGGCGGGTTGACTGCCGACCACAACGGTGCACAGCCGCAACTTGTATGTACTCGCCCCAGGTGTGTCAAAATGGATCCTAATTTTCGTCGGACGCGTAGCCCGAATACACCTACGCCACCTCATGCGACTTCTGCGGGCACGGAGACCGCAATCGTTCCGTGGACCGGTGGCCGGCGGACAAACCCCCCTCATATACGCCCATGGGTGGAAACGAGATCTTCCGCCCGGATGTGATGAAAACAATCGAGGAGACTTTGACCACCTTGAGTGATGAGTTGAGAGAGCTGAGCCTCAAGATTCACGGTGAGCAGTTCCTTGACAACCACGTGCCCGTTACCTCCGGGCTGAATTCGTAGCGATGCTGTGTAGATCACCCCGAGCTTGGTTTCCAAGAAAAGTTAGTCGTTTGAACTCGTTTCTCCTTCGGTTTTCCCTCAATGTGAATCGGATACAGATACGCACACGATACCCTGACACAATTCATGTCCTCCAAGGGCTGGGAAGTCACAAAACACCACCTCGGACTCGACACCGCCTGGCGCGCCGAATTCACCATCGGCATTGGCGGCCGCACACTCGGGGTGAACTCCGAAATGGACGCCTTACCTGGAATCGGACATGCTTGCGGGCATAATTTAATTGCTATCGCAGGGGTGGGCGTTGCTCTAGCAGTCAAGACGGCTCTGGAGAAACACAGCGTCCCGGGGAAGGTCGTTTTGCTCGGCACACCTGGTGCGTTGTATTCCTTACGTGTTCCTGTTACCTTGGACTCATTCGCATCCATTTAGCCGAGGAAGGTGGAGGAGGTAAGATTATCATGATAGAACGTGGCGGGTACAAGGATATGGATGCCTGCGTGATGTATGCGATCTTTTCCTTTTGACCGTATCCGTCCTCACACACTCTGTAGGTGTCATCCTGGACCAGGTCCCTCTGGCTCAGTCGGTACGGGACCATCACTCGCCTTTCAATCGATCCAGGTGGAGTACTTCGGACACAGGTACGCGTATTTTCGAACACAACGAATTTTTCCAAGAGGGCTCATCAAAACCTCAGTGCACACGCTTCTGCTGCTCCGTGGGAAGCTGTGAACGCTCTGGATGCCGCATTCCTCGCCTACTCGAACGTCTCCGTTCTCCGTCAACAAATGAAACCTGACCATCGTGTACACGGAATCGTAGAAGGAAAGGATTGGGCTCCAAACAGTACGTTCGTTATACCGTTTGGGTGGGATTTCCGTGTTGATGGGCTTCTTTCTAGTCATTCCTGACTACGCAAAAATGAGATGGTTTGTCCGTGCCCCGACAGGCTCCCAGCTGAATTTTTGGCAAGACCGCGTCGTCAAATGTTTTGAGTTCGTGCTCGTCAGCTAATCGTAGCCCCTTCCCCACTCACGGACGAGTAATTCACACAGGGCTGCTGCACACGCGACCGGATGCAAATACACTGTCACTTACGGTCAGTTCACGTATGATATCCTCCAAAACCCAGCACTTGGTGAGTTCCAGTGGTAAACGAACTTTGAGGTCAGTACTCAGATATATTCCCTAACCTAGCGGAGGAACTGGTGTCCACCCTGCAAAATAGATACGGGATGATTGGAACCCCCGCCGAGGGAGCGATCGGAGGATCTACCGACTTTGTAAGATTGTATCGAATCCGCCTTCAAAAGCTTCGGGCTGACTTACCGATATAGGGTAATGTCACTTACGAGCTTCCTTCTATACACCCGAGCTTCGCCATCCCAACGAAACCAAACGGGGGCAATCATACCATTGGATTCACAGAGGCTGCTAGGACGGAGGAAGCCCACGAAGCAACGCTCCAAGTTGCCAAAGGACTTGCACTCGTTGGGTTCCGAGTGATCAACGACGAGAAGTTCTTCTACAAGGTCAACTTCATTACAACTCTCTTTACGCCTACCAATCTGACATTGGTACAACTACAATGCGATTTTCTATCCGTCCAGGTCAAGGACTCCTTTCACCCCAACAAGTGATCCAAACAAGCCTGAAACCACCTGAGTGTCGGACGTAGAAAGTTCTATTTTCTCCGCCATCTAACTCGGTTTTCTAGTATGAAGATCTTGGGCTTACTTTCGCGCCCAACTTATCAAACATCCTTGTACGTTTGTAATCGAAGTCTGTAGGAACAGATAATGCATAGAGCAGATGCAGGTTTGGTCAGCGACGCTCTTCTATAGATAACTTACATCTTGAATTAAATGTGGTGGAACTCACAGGTTACGCAAGAGCATCGTAATTGTCACTTTTCCGACGGTCGGGATATAGATTGACGCCTGTATCGGTGATGTCAGGGAACGCAAAGAACAGGCCACTCTTAACAGCCACCCCACCTTGTCCCTTACATCCTTCTCAAAATTCTTCTCGCCTGCGATGTTCAAGCAAATACAGCCTTGACGAAGAGACTCGGTCTTGACCTTATAGTTTGCGCTCGGGACGGCAGAGATGACAACATCGGAGATTGCTAAGCATTCTTCAAGGGAGAGTTGGGAGGGGTGCGCGACGTGATGCCTGTTGAACCTATTTTGGGTGGTGATGCTCGCGCCAGGTCGTTTGGTGTACTCCTTTGGGTGGGTTGAGGTTCAGTCTCCCCCCGGGAACGGAAACGATGTACTCACCTGGATAGAGTCGATATCCACAGAGAACACACGAGCACCGTCGTTCGCCAACAACGCGGCAAGCGGTCTTCCAACCACCTCGGACCTACGATCGGTTTGTCGGTTCCAATCGCTCTCAACACCACTCGAACCACGTACCTATTGATGACGGTGATAACCCTCCCATAGGCTCTATCGCCATACGGCAAGATTCGGTTATACACCCCCGCGTGCTCGAGGCATTTCACGATCGCGAGGGGTGTGCATGGAAGTATAGATTTGACCGTCTCCGGAGGAGGTTGATCGTTGATAGCTGGCGGGATCTCCTCCGCTGACGAGATTTTTGGTTGCGTCAGGAGCGACGCGGGTTTGATGTATCGAATACTGTGTCGAAGAGAGGTGTTTAGGGTTTAAGGTTAAAGTTGGAGAAAGGGAAGACAAACTTATGGTATAAGTTATAGTGGAAAGCGAAGTGAAGACCTTCGACATCTTTTAGAGGTGAAACGACTTGTTGAAGGTAGTGATCCTATGCGAACAGGTCAACTCCCCATGTGGAGTTGCGATTCACTCCTGGACGCATACCTGTTGGTTACCAAAGATAGGGTAGTAAACCTAAAAGTCCCAAGCACAAAGTCAACTCGCAGTCCACCAACACCCAAAACCCAAAACCACTGACCATGATCCCATCAACGCTATCATCCTCGTTCGCCTCCATAATAGCCTCTTCGACTCCATCCCCCTCCCCATTCTCCGGGCTCCGGGCCGCCCCGATCTCCTTCAAAACAAAATTAAAGCCCAAACTGTCGCATTGCTTCTTCGTGAACTCCGCATAGAACCGCGAGGGTGCAGCAGAGGTCGCGAGGATTCCCACCAACTTTGGTGGTTTCGGCAGAGATTTGAGAGTTTGAGCGATCTCGTCTCGGAAGGTATCCGCGATTACGTCTGCTTTGAGCAAGAGTCCTTTGCCCGTGGTATCCGCCGTAGACATGTTTATTGTTTGTCTGGGTTCACAAGGTAGGTGTCAGCCGCACCGGCCTTTTTTCCTTCCAGGGTGTAGTGGCGAGAGGTTAGATCGGAGAGTGGTTACATGAAAAAAAAATACATTCCAGTTTCATGTTCCCCTCACTGACTCGACACCGGTCCGGTCCCTTGGAGATAAAATCGAATTAGCCGACGTTCGATTGCCAGACGGAAAGGTCATCAAATATGTGCTTGTAAACCGTGGATCACCTATCGTGTGCCAAGTTCCGTCCATTCTGAGGGTGCGGATGGGGTGGACGACCTGAGCCTGGTGGCGAGCGGTTGAACCATGGCTCCAATTCCCTCTTTCCTGGTAAGTATTTCGCGAAGTCCATTTGACATACACTAAGCTTCTTTGGTTTAAGCTACTGCTACTGAACAATTCAGAGTGGAAATGTTGTGGGTACAGCACTCCCGGGAGCTCTCCGTCTATTACAATGGTTAGATGAAACAAGAAGAAAAAAACATCAACTCCGACACAAAGCAGCACAACAGCACCGAAAAAAAATAGGAAGAGCGAATAATTGAAAGAAGAGTAAAAATCCGGGGGTAAAGAGATTGATCTGCGAATAGTAGTGGATAGCGCTGGACGGGAGACGGACGGGAGTCGAATGAAGGGGATCGCCACTAGATCAGATCAGGTGCCATGTTTCACGCCGTTGACCTTTGTAGGCAACGGGTGCTCTTCCATCGATACATCTTCCGAGGCCTTGTCAAGGCTGGAAGTCTCCTCCTCTTCGTCCATGAGTTGACGTGCTCGCTAAGACGAAGGGTTCAGAATCACCCGGCTCGAGTAATTGATGAGGAGCACATACCTTCATGGCTTCAGCTTCATTGGAATAATGCCTTCCGCGAGCCTTGACAAACGCTGCGTGCTTTGCGGCGGCTAGGGAGGAAAATTTAACGATTAGACGTTATGGATGCATGGTCGAAGCTTACCCTCCTCATCCATTTCTTCCTCCTCCTCGACTTCCTCATCGCCGGGACTAATACCCTTTCCGTGGGACGAAATTTCACCCTTGGCTTCGTTGGGTAAGCTGAAACTTGTGTTCCTGCTCGAGCTTCCGCTCCTGGATCGAACGCTCCCAGACGATGATCGACCATTAACTCCGCTAGAGAACGAGGCTCTGCGCGGGGAAACGGGAGGAGAAGGAGGCGGATGTTCGGTGCTGACGGGGGATTGAAGGACGGGGGAGTTCACGCCGGAAGTATTCCCTGCGAGATCCAAAGAGGGGATATCTGGAGTGGCGGAACAAGGTGACGCTGAGACTTGAGCGGAAGGACTAGAAAATATGGGTCTGTCTTACCTCCTTCAAACTCGTCGGTATCAGCGTTGTATCTAACGTATGGAGTCTTAGGTTCAGTGATCTTCATCAGACTATCTTTCTGGGCCTCAGTCAGAGCAAGATTCTCCTCATCCCATTGCAAACTAGAGCAGCAGAGTCAGTTAATTTTGCTTCGCCCCCGGCGATGCCGGTCGGACGCAATGGTTTATCCAGTGTCACCCGAGACCGTTAAAAGATCTTGATCGCCGGATCTAACTACTCACTGTTGGGTGTTAGTGCTGGGGGCATTCTTGAGAATTCCCTTTGGCTTCACCCCGGAGGATTGACGAGAGGGTAAAGGGGGATGAGGGGGGGTGTTTTCAGTCGAAGTCATGCTGAGTGGAGGGGGATTGGAAAGAGAGAAACGGATGGATCACGTGAAAGGCAACCGTGGTTGCGCGGGAAGTCCAGACGATGACTTCATCTTTATTCGGGCAATTCTTCCTTTGCCCAGCTGCCGAACTCCATCCGGTTTCACCCTGCTAATGGGCCGTTTGTTCCGGCAGATCATTCTCGTCGCGGGTCGAGAACTCGTGGTCCCAAGGGTAACTTCCGTATAGATAAGAGTACGGAATCGTAATGGACATTAATCGTGATGGGGCGGTAGGGCATCTAATGGTCGCTTCGTATCCCACTCTTCCCCAGCTTCGTCCCATGTCCATTCATCGCCAGCGGTTGGATTGGTCGATTTGACGGCGGCTGGACGTTGAGTGGGAGGGCTGTGAACTCTCTTCATCGCAACATCATCGGGGTCTACCTCTACGTGAAAAGGAGTGGATGAACCCGAGGGGAAAGTCCTAGATTCCGGCGTCAATGGGCGGGGTTCTGACATGATCGTCGCAGTCGTCGCAGTCAGAGGTTCTGGATTCTCGACATCGTACTTCGGAGGGATGGACCCGGGCTCATCAACCGTCTCGTCCTCCTCCTCGGAGCCGTCGGCCTGAAATAACGGTTCCCTGTCACCGCCTCGAGCACTGAGTCGAGAAGAATCGTCAGCCAAGGCGAGGGGTGGAGCGTGCGCTTTGACGATGGAGTCGATCAGCCAGAATTGTAGGACGTTCATAATGATTGGGAACAAGCCCATGACACTTTATACCGACGATTAGCACGACAAAATGTGGGGAAGACGAAATCCGGCTTACAAAACGACCTGGGCGGCATCTCCGTTTCCCAGCCAACTCAGTAGCCACTCTCCGACCTTGAGGATCCCGGGCCAAAGAGCGAACAGACCGACCACAACAAGTTTCATAACAGTCAAACAGGACACGTAGACTGCGAGTTGTCGTATCCAATAGATGGGGGATGGCGGAGAACCATACTCTCCAGACCTGAACCCTTCTAGGCCGAGCTTCTCGGACAGAAGAAGAGTAGCCCATTTGAGGCAATAGTAGATTACACCGACGCCTGTCATCCACATATTGTTAGTTCACAATTGAAGCGAAAGCATCCGCGATGAACGCGCACCCAGCGTGGTGTCTATGAGGATATTGAGGAAATAAAGGACACAGGCGTTTCCGGACTCGATGCGTGCGACAATTCCCGATATAAGGAGGTTGACCCCATGGACGAACATTTGGCCAGCAAGCTGTTTAGCAACGTCAAATAGCCAAATCTTCCATGGACGTTTCGGAGACTCTCTGTGTCGTTTGTAGACGAGAGAGAGGATGACGAGGATACCTAATAGACCCTGGACTACCTGTGGGGTTGCAGCACGTGTGTGCGTTAGATCGCGTCGGGGCGAGAGTGAGGATTTGTACGCACGAGAGCGGTTGGGCCGAGGAGAAGACAAGAACGTTGGTCGACGTCGGGGAAGTCGCCAGGGACCCCATCGTCCGGGGATGAAGGTGGTTGTAGGAATGGCATTGGGCGCTCCGTAGTCCAATCAGACACCCTGACCTGCCCCCCCCCCCCCCACTCTCCCTCAGACGCCAGGCTCATTCCTGATCCGCTTGGGAGTTGGGGATTACGAATCAAGCGCGATAAAGTATGGTACGACACGGAATGAAACCACCTTGGACTTCGACGTGAAGTATATAAACACCTGGCCAACTGGCAGGCACTCTTGTGTTCTTCCTCCCACCATCTTTTCAAAAATGGTCAGTCCCCTCACACCCCCACCAGTCTCCACCGCCGTCCACTAACGAGATTTACAGTCCTCTACCGAAGTCGTCATCGTCGCCGCCTCGCGTACCCCCGTGGGATCCCTTAACGGTGCCCTCAAGACCCTCACCGCGCCCCAGCTCGGCGCTATTGCGTTAAAACACGCCCTCGACACCTCCAAGGTCCCCTCAGAGTTGATCGAAGAAGTTTACTTCGGTAACGTCGTTCAGGCTGGTGTTGGTCAATCTCCCGCTCGCCAGGTCGCCCTGAACGCTGGAATCCCATCATCATCCGATGCCACGACGGTGAACAAGGTCTGCGCTAGCGGCCTCAAATCCATCATCCTCGCTTCTCAGACTATCTCCACCGGTGACAAGAGCGTCGTCGTCGCTGGTGGTATGGAGAGCATGAGCAACGCTCCGTACGTGTAATCTTTTCATCTTCTAATCAAATCGATCTTAGCCTTGATCGATTCTTTTATTGTCTGCATTCGATGTTTCTGACCCGTATTGTTTACCTGTCATTTCCTTAGGTTCCTCATTCCCAGACAGAACCCGTTGTTCGGAAAGTTTGAGGCTAAGGACTCATTGGAGAACGATGGTCTCTGGGACGTGTACAACAAGTTCGCCATGGGAAACTGTAGTGAAGCCGCTGGCGACAAGCACCAGATCACTCGTCAGGACATGGACAATCATGCCATCGAGTCCTACCAGCGTGCCGAACGCGCCTGGAAGGCCGGTGCCTACGACGCTGAGATCGCTCCCGTTACTATCAAGGGCAAAAAGGGCGATACCATAATCAAGGAAGACGAGGAATACAAGAAGGTCATCTTTGAGAAGATCCCCACTCTCCCCGGTGCTTTCAAGAGACCTGATGGAAAGGTCACCGCTGCCAACTCCTCTAATCTCAACGATGGTGCCTCCGCTCTTATTCTCATGTCAGCTGCCAAGGCATCCGAACTCGGCGTGAAACCGTTGGCCAAGGTCGTCTGTATGTATTCCCTCCTGCGATAATCTCGCGCGCATATATCTGACCATCTGATCATCAGCTTATGCCGATGCTGGCGTTGATCCCATCGACTTCCCCGCCGCCCCGACTCTCGCCATCCCCAAGGCTCTGAAGAAGGCCGGTCTGACCGTTGACGAAATCTCCCTATTCGAGATCAACGAGGCCTTCTCCGTTGTCGTTAACATTGCCGAGAAGGTTCTCAACATCCCACGATCCAAGATCAACATTAACGGTGGTGCTGTGGCCTTGGGTCATGCCATTGGTAACTCTGGCTCACGGATCGTCGTTTCCCTCGTCCACGCTCTCCAGCCTGGCCAGTATGGAGTTGCCGGTATTTGTAATGGGGTACGTCCTTTCTTAACTCTCAATAATCAAACTGGGCTGATCCCTGACGTTGTCTTCGTATACAGGGCGGAGGAGCTTCCTCCTTAGTTATCCAAAAGCTGTGAGCACGCTTTGTGTGACATCTTGTTAGAGACAGGCTAGGGCTTATCTACATAATGGAATTTGGAATACAATGTAATAGTGAACAACACGCCGATGGTCGAAAGCTTACATCCAAAATTTGAGGAAGTGCTCTTTGTTTTTTATAGGTGGTCGAAAGAAGTTGATGAATTTAACTCTGATGGACCGAAGACTCTTAAACCTGGTTCGTCTGCAGCAAGGGTCTCGGGCTTGTCCAACTAGTGGATTCAGCACCGATGTCCCCAAGAACGCGATCATTGCCAGTACGGAAACGAGGGAGAGGGGCGAGAAAATGATGAGTAGAGCGACAAGGCCATGAGAGGGTGCCCCTTAACTCCTAGGAATATCCCGGAATCCTTTGTACGACCCCGCTGTGGGGCATCCCTCCTGATCCGTTGTAGTCGCAGCGAAGGTGAGGGTGAGTGATTTGTCCCCTCGTGATCGAAGACGCCCAACCGGCAAACTCCCCACGACCGACGCGAATTCTTCGTTCCGGCCAAGGATATCACGGCATCAAAAAGATTCAACAAAAAATGGTGACCACTGACTCGGTGTCGGTATTTGCTGAGGGAATTTTCGAGGACCAGGTGCGTGTATTTTCCCCATACGCCTCTTTGTTTGAGCGCGGAGGGCCTGACGAGCGATCGTGGTGCATGTTTTTTTTTCTCAGATTAGAGAATTGGTAGATTACCTCGCGAGAGGTTTCTCCGACGATGACCGCCAGAAATCTTTCGGCCAGGTTCTTGAACTCGTCAAAATTGAACCACCTCCGGAGGGTGAAACGCGCCAGGAGCCACCTGCGATCTCGCGAGAAGACCAAGTCAAAGTTTTGTCTCTCCTCGTCCCAGAGGTCAAGGGATTAGGAGAGGGATCTGAAAAAGGTGCCTGATATCGTGCACGCCTCTAAAAACGTTCAATCAGATCGACTGAAAAGTTTTTCCCCCAGAGGTTGAAGGATTCTTCAATCTTTTGTTCGCCCACTTGTTCAACCTCTTCCCAATCGACTCTGACGAGATCAAGGTGCACGTCGACACCCTGCTCAAGGCCATCACGTCATCTAAAGGCCGCTTCTCATCACAATATAGACTGTAAGGTTTCCGTGCAAGCCCGATGATGTCGCAGAGCTTACTTGACCATCTCACAGGCTTTCTTTCCTCTTCAATGCGATTCCCCGAAACTCTACTCTGAGACACACCGTTTACGAAACCCTTATCCGACAAGCATCATCTCACGACAAAGTCGAGCTCCTCCAGATCGCGCCTGAATCTGTCGAAAGATGGACGACGGAATGGGCCATCACGCCTGAACAGAAGTTTGACCTCTTACATCTCTTGGTGGAGGCCTTTGAAAAGGCTGGCCAGATGTATGCGTTCTCTCGTACGGCTCTATGGCCGTAAATGCTTCAACACTGAAATTTCCTCCCCTCCCACAGGGCAACCTCCTACCAGTACCTCCTCACTTCGCTGCGAAACCTACCTCCCAACTCACCTCACGCCGAATCCTCCGCCATCAAAGCCATCTCTACCTCCTTGAAATTACCTTCCGTGTTCGATTTTGATACCCTTTTCAAGATCGATGCCATAATAAAATTGCAGGGCCATGAGCTCTTCTCTCTTTTGAGGGTATTTCTCTCGGGTGAGCTCGAGGATTACAAAAAGTGGGAATCGGAGCACTCGGGGTCCATCGAGAAATATGGTGATTATCCACATTGTCGTGGTCCGCGGGGCTTAACGCTAAAATCACGACCTTCATCAGGACTCGACAAGGCTCAATTGGAACGGAAGATTCGGCTGTTGACACTGGTATCCCTTGGATTCCAGAACATCGGTAAGGGTGTATCGTACGCCACCCTCGCATCCGCCTTGCAGGTCGATCAATCAGAGGTCGAGAGATGGGTTATCGATGGTATTTTTCCTCCCTTCGCGTCCGCATCCATCCAATTCACACCACATTCAGTGATCCGTGCTGGCCTGGTTTCCGGAAAACTCTCTCAATCATCCAGAGTCTTCCACATCACTCGCTCGACCTCACGAGTATTTGAGCGGGACCAATGGGTCGCACTCGAACAACGTCTTGTCGCTTGGCAAACCGGTCTGGCCGCGGTATTGGCCGTCGTCGCGTCCGCACGGGAGAAGGGGGTCGGGGGATCGATTGGAGACAACAACTACAAAACCACATCTACGGAACCAGCAACCCAATCACAGCCCGTAGCAGCCTGATTTTGTAATAGATTATGGATTATGATGCCGACAGGTATGAGAGAGAAGTCCGAGGTATCACCAGTCACCGTCGAAACCAACAAATCCTGCAAGGAGATTGTGAGCAAACCATCAAGATGATACGCTTGGAAATCGCACCTGTGAGTAGGAATACGGGGAAGTATCGTTTCTTCTCTAAGGAACTACACCAATTCCACGCGCTCGTCAACCGTCCGTCAATGCAACTGCCAGCATCGTAGAAGTTGTCCGCTCCCGAGCCGTCAAACCCATGCCTGAAGAAGTCTGCGAGGATTTCCTTGATGAGACCATCGACGGAACCGAACTCCTCTTCGATAAGCCCGTAAATGGCTGGGCTATTCTTGAGGGTGGGGATCTGACTGAGGGTGGTAGTGATGGGAAGGAGGATGCGGTAGATCTGGGAATACTTGTCGATGAACATCAAGGCGTTTGGAACGTTATGATCACCTTTAAGCAATTAGATTGAATCCACGTAGGAAGAAAAAGAAGTATAGCCCACCCATGTGAATGACGGAGGAGCCGACCCATGTACCGACGCTCCTCTGAGCACGGTTGAGGATAACGTGCATCATCCGGGAAGTCTTTGGAGCCATCTGCACACGGTTCAGGCCTTGTCCGGTGTCGCGCAGCCTGTATTGCGAAGTCTCCGCCAAGAGGTCCTGCTCGACTAGAGACCACAGGTGAAACATATCTAGAGTACCTTGTCAGTGCGTCAAAAGCATGGCTCGAGGGACTGTTACCATGTAAAATCTCTCGCCAGAGCGTCAGACTTTGTAGAACATAAGCGTACTGTTTCGAATGATCGTGGCTAAGCCGTGCGCCGTTCCTTCCGCTCCTAATAGCGAGACTACTCTTGGGGTCTTGGGCTTGGGTAGGGTGGAAGTAATGTTTGAGGCATTGTATCATACGATCGCAAGGATCTCGGTTGACCCTTAGGAAAGCGTGGTTGTCCCCAATACTGTAGAGACATTGTCTCAACTGTTCTTGTGTGAGACCTCGCCTAGAGAATTTTGAGGAAAGGGTCTCGATGGCCCTCTCTTTACTCCTGATGTCACGTTGAATATCCCTCCTCGAACGTCCTTCCGAAATGATCTCCTTCGTAGCGATGGCAATGAGATCGTCTCGGAGGATATCCGTGGCCTTGTGCTCCTCTAGGACGCCGTAGACGGTCTTGATGTGATCTATACAGGAGAAGCCGAGAAGGTCTCGGACTTCCGGTAACTGACTGTCCTAAAGAACAAAATGGTCATTGGAACTCTAAAAGGACTGCAAAGAAGCATACCTGGAGCAGATATATCAGCTTTCCATACGTGGAACGCATCTTGTCCGGGTTCATGATCTTGTACCGCCTCCCCAGTTCAAACAATTCCAGGAAGAATATCTCGTTCCCTTTGAAGTCGCGGTCCTGGAACAGTTCTTGACCATGCTTATAGTCGGTGGCTAGAACGAGACCGGATAGGATCGCACAAAGCTCTCGGATCTGTTGAACGATCCGCTTCGGCTTAGACAAACCGAATCCTATGGTGTCGACCCTGTCCGTCTGCCACGAAATAACCCCACAATGAATCAGTCACAACCCAACCCCCGGGGGACAGCACTGGTCAACACACACATATTCAGAAACGTTGAGAGCGGCCTCCAGAAGCCGGAGGTATTTGCGTTCCATGAGGGTTAAACGCATCGGGATGTATTTCGATCGTTCGACAAACCACTCCCCGACGTTTCCGCCAATTACAGGCTGAGGGACAATCGCGGGGGTGTGTTTCGCTTGACTGGCTTGTTCAAGCTCTTCGTCCGAATCGACCTCCTCTACGTCCATCTGCGGAAGAACGTCAAGCAAGAACCTTGGGGGCGTAGCGGAACCGACCCACCTCGTCATCATCCCCATTGGCCGTAGAGGCGGTGGGCTGGGGTTTGCTGGACTTGGCCGCAGCCAATGGCTTGGTCTTGTGCTGCTTCCTAGATCCTTTGCGATGTTGCGACGCGAAGCATACATCACAGAAGTTGTCCATGCAAGATTCACAATGCACCTGTGCTGGTTGGTCTGCATCACCGAGACGGTAAGTAAGTTCTGGTCCGTCGGATCCGCCGGGTGAAATAAGCATACCCTCGCATTCAACACAATACCCGTCTTCCAACTGTTTTCCAGTGGCTTCCTCGTCCCAACCCTCAGCTGGGGCGTCTACAGATTTATGATGCTCTAGGTGTTCTATACTTTCATCATCTAGGATCCTGGAGAGAGAAAGTCCAGGTTCTTGCGGGCCATTTGTTGGTTGGCCGTTCTCCATAGTGGCGTTGGGTGGATATCGGGGGAGGGGGCGAATTTGGGAAGCAATGGGGAGGGATGAAAGATTTCTGGCAACGAGGATTCAGCGCTTCAAAATCTTACATCCACCCTAACCGAGACGACCGATCATAAATCCGACTTCGGAACCATCTACATCCGGCTTGGCAATAAACCGCGAGTGGGTCTGGGGAATGTTACAGTCGACGAAGGTGGTGGTGGTACAAGCGTGGAATGGGCTTGCTCAATCGAGTGCGCAGAAACATCATCCTCTAGTGAATCATGCATACATCGTGACCGGTTCTAGCTGCGACATCTTCACATCCCCAGGCCCATGAGAGCCGAGACCAGCCTCTCAGCAACAGCGTGTGGCTCCTGCCTCGCCATCTCAACCAAACTCAGCAACTTCTTCACTCCAATGCTCAATACTGGCGATCGCCCATCGTCACGCCCAAATCCTGCTTCCTGGAGCATGGCCACTGCCTGTCTGGTGTCTGCTGCATTGTCGAAAAGCTCAACTTCTGTGAGAACATGTGCGAGGGATTCGATGTTTGAGATTGGTGGCACACGGAGTTCGGAATCAAAGTTCTCCGAGAACCCAAGATCAGTGAGAATCGAGTGGGAGGAAGAAGTAGCGATGACTAGGAGACGACGGCCCTGAAGAGCAGGCTTAGTCAACGGATACCAACAGCAACCATACTCTTACCTTTGGCGGTCTACGACCAAAGAGGACCAGAAGGGCCTGGAGAACAGAGTTGGAGAACCTGGGCCCAATCGGTGTCCAATCTGAAAACTTGTGAGTACTCGGCTTTCAGGAAGGGTTGGAAACACAGTATTTACCGAGCAATCGCTCCAGGTTATCCACGACGATAACGCTCAGCGGACTCTTGTAACTATCTGCAAACACCTTGTTGATGGCAGCAACCTTCTGAGGCTCCGAGAATCCGACCATCGTATCTGGTGACAAGAGTTTGATGAAGGGGTAATCGGAGGCCGAAGCGATAGTGGCCGCCAATGCAGTCTTCCCGGAACCAGGGGGTCCGTGTAGGAGGATGCTGACGAGCGGTGTTCTCGTGGACGTTCGAACTTGCTCGACGAAGAGTTGCCCGGTTTTAAGCAGTTCCTGTTGAGCACCGTCAGATTATAACCAGACTGTAAAAAATGAACACATACATCGACGTGAGGAGCGTAGTGGATAATCCCATTCTGAATGACCTGCTGCAACTCTTCTTCGGATACGCCAAACGCAGGCTGCACTTCATCGAAAGCGTTCATGAAGTCGTTCCTGTTGACACGAAGGTTCTCGACATCATCCGAGATTCCGGCCATCGTTCCAACCTAGGGGGCGTTGGTTAGAGCTCAAGCCATCGCTGAACCCTCTGCGTCGTCCCGTACCTTGACGTGCCTGTTGAACGCAAAACTCGTAGCACTCTTGACTAAGCCACCAATTTCCGCACCCGAGAAGTTCTTGGTGAGGGCGGCCAGCTCTTTCAGGTTAACTTCTGAGTCCATAACGCCGTTGTTCCTCATCTTGGCAGTGTGTATCGTCAAGATCTGGTAACGACCGTGCTCGTCTGGAAGGGAGATCTCCATGTGCACTTCCAATCGACCAGGGCGCAACAACGCCTCATCAATCATGTCGAGACGATTAGTCATACCAATGATCAGAATGTTGTTCAGTTGGTCGACCCCATCCATCTATGCAGCGGTGTCAATGCGAAAAACCCGCAGTTTCTCAACACTTGCGCACCTTGGATAATAGCTGGTTGACGACGCTGTCTCCCACTCCAGTACCACTGTTGGTAGATCCACGCTGCTTGCAGATAGCGTCCAACTCATCGAAGATGATGATATGCAAACCACTCTCGTCTCCCTTGGCTTTGTACTGTATCCCTCGGGGGTGAGTAGAGTATCCCCAACAAAGGAGGGATAACCTGCCTCCGATTCCGCGTCCGCAAACAATTTCCGGATGTTTTCTTCGGAAGCACCAACGAATTTGTTTAAGATTTCGGGACCATTGACGATCTTCGGTTCGCGGGCATTGAGCATCTTTCCGATTTGTCGAGCCATCAACGTCTTTCCTGTTCCTGGGGGCCCATGTAACAGGATACCCTTGACATGCTGAATACCGAGTTTGTCCACCAAACCTGGCGGGAACACTCGAGACGCGAAAGCACGTCGGAAGATAGCGCCGAACTCGGCATCTAAACCCCCAATCCCCATGTCCTCGAACTTGAAGTTGGGTGCCAGAATGGCATTAGGGGCGGCCCTAAATCACTGTTTTGTAAGCGCACACATTTTTGGGAGAGAGAAGGACGCACTTTTTGGCACTGGATTTGAGTTTCAATCCTCCCCCCTCCGCTTTCATGAACGTCACATCCGACTTCTCCATCATTATTCCCATATCGTCCCTCCCTCCCCCAGCACCACGCAGCTGCTCAGCCGCAAGCTCAAGAACCCTCAAACCCTTGACAGTTCCACGGTAGTTGTACCCCCGGTACTCGAACACGAGAGCTTCTCCCAAGCCGAACATAAGCCCACCGTAAATCTTGACGAAATGCTTCGTAAGATCTTCCGCGGAAATTTCTGTCGCATCATTCTTGCGGAAGAGACTGATTTCAATATCAATGGACTCCAAGTAGGGAGGAGTGAATGTGAGAGGTTGGACAGGGACTTGGTCGCCAGCGAGGGAGAGCTCCATCCATTGACGATGGGGACCATCTACGCTGATCGTCCCCGGAACTACCTTGCCAGTATCGTCGTGCCTGTGAACAGGTTGTGTGAGTCTCAAGGTGATATCGGGCGGTTGTTGTCCTAACTTTACGGTAATAGCGAATTTGTTCTTAACCAAGACGTGTTGATCGTTCTGGAAGTCGCTCGGGTGGACTATCAAAGCCTTTGCGAGCGCGTGGGCTTCACTGACACCTCCGACGACGGTGAAGATACTAGGATGGGGACAATTTCAGTTGAAAATTAGACACGATCTACGAAGTGGCATGCTTACCTTCCACCGCCGCCCCTTGGCTGTGGTGGTTGACCGTAACTTCTCTTCTCGTGCGATGAGATTCCATACCCTTGGTCGTATCCTCGTTGCTGTTGCGGGGGCGGAGGTTGTGTCCGATATTGCGATGGCGGTGGAGGCTGTCTCTGCCCGCCACCCTGATTATCTGGCAGCCGATTGTAGGAATTGGGTGACGGCTGTTGGTTCCCTCTACTGAAGAAACTCATAATAGAGTCCGACGTCGGCCTCTGTGCGCAACGGAGAATTTGAAGTGTTAGAGTGGATGGTTATGAGCTCGGGCCAGCAAGCGAACGTGTAAGGGTTCCGCAGGAGTGATCGACCCAAGCGACGTAAAGGTATAAGTGGTACACGTCCAAGTAAACTACGGCAGCCACGTAGGTTGCGCTGCAACTTCTGGAGTTTCCAGGACGTCGTGGATACTGGACTCAAACTCAGGTATCTGCCCCAGGTCAAAGAAAAAGGCGAGTCTATTCAAGGAGCGGTCTCACTTTCGCATACGCTTCTTGAAACGCTCCATAACCTAAAAACCCTGGTGAGTGTAAGCTCATCACGCTTGCTGTTATAACTTACCATGTCGTCGGTGGCCATTCGTCCTCGCCCATGCTTTGGTCGTTCGTGGTCCTCAGGTCGCAAACCCATGGCTTCCATCTTTGCGTCTCGCATAATGTCAGCGTCAGATTTCTGCTTCAAGTTAGGTTGATAGACTGCGTCTCAATTAGTAGGCTAGAATACGAGAAAATGGAATAGGCGTACATCTTGTGGCGACGAGGTGTGCTTCGGGATTCTGGGGTTTCTTTTCCCCTTTGGTTTCGTTCAGGACGCGTTTAGCCTTCTCCGTATCCTCGATATTCTTCAACCGATTACTGAGAGCAGGTGGTCAGTTCAGTCTCACATAAGGGGTGAACAAGTGACATACTCCATGCCGAGGTCGACCTCAGGAATAGCCGTCAGCATCGCAAGACTGTTCGTAACGTTCCCTTCCTCCTTCTCCTTACTCCTCTTCGATTGCTCAAACAGTTCCGCATATGGGTCGGTTGATGCGTCCTCGGTATCCTCTGTGGCAATCTCGCCTCGACGGATTTTCATGTTCTCTTCAATGTATGCCATCCTAACAGAAGTAAGGGTTGTGAAAGGAATGGCTGAGACCCACGGGACTCACATGTGCTTATCCACATCCAGTGCGTTTGTCTGCTTCGTAAAGTTGTTCGTCCTCACGACTCTCCTAGCTTTGGCTTCTGCATCGCCTTCGTCACTGAAAACCGCCCCATGAGCAAAGTGTTACAATGTGCAGCAGGTCGTGTACCGACTCTTCGGCTACTGCTGGCCCTGCGCCAGGTCGCAAACCATACTCAGTCTTGTCCTCTTCAGCAACCTTCTTGGCCTTCTTCTTAGTAACGCCCTTGTTGAGCTTCGTAATGTCGATACCCGCCCCGCTTTTTCGCAGTTTTTGAAGCTCGAGTAATTCTGAGATGCTTATACCATTTAACAACGACATCCAGGGGGCGAAAGGCGGGAAACACTCACTCTAACTTTTCTTCTCCACCCTCCCCGGCCTCGCCGTTGGAAGCCTCTTCAACTTCCGGGGAGATCTCACGAACTCGAGGTTGTGGACGAGTACGTTTCTTGATCATTGAGATGAGGGGCTTGCTTGAGGTCAGTTCGATCACGTGAAAAACAGAGTCCAATGCTTTGTCTTACATGTTGGATAGTTGGTCCATGAACGATAGTCGTACACCTATACAAGAGCTAACTACGGCGCAGTGCATGCGAAAAGATTGGGAACAAAACATATAGATAGAAATAGAGAGTCGTCAAGGGTCCGCAGGTTGGAAGGTGACAGGTAAACGAAGAGATTCGGCACGAGTATCGTCCTCGGCCTCTGTCCCCGTCGTCCGTTCACCCCCTTGCTCAGTCCTGGAACGGGAACCAATTGGTGGGTCCATTAAGAACGTGGGCTGCATCTCCGGAGGCCGCAAACCTCCCCGTCTCAGCCTTGGGTAGCGCATGTTTGTAATGTGGGTAGAAGATGACGCCTGTTCCAGCGGCCCTTCAGCCCACGACGCTGTCGACACAGGTCGAGGGCGGCGAATTCGTTCCGAACTGTCTAGGTGCGATGTCGACGAACCGGCGTCTGACCCATTCTCCACGATATCCGAGGTGAATGAAGGGATCACCGTGCTGGCAGGATCTGCCCTACGAATTGGTCGGCGAAGATAGAACGGTCTACGGGTTGCAATCGAACCGCTTGGAGGTGGCGACCTGGGGTCTAGGGATCAGGAGGAAACTACGGGCCAAGAGGTATACTAAGCACCGACCTGACGTTCTCCGGTCGCGTCACACCCTCCCCAACTAGGTCATATCCCTCTCGGGTTGCAAGCCGCCGTCGAGCCGTGAAATCACTGAAATCCGAGGCGGACGACCGGAATGTCCCTCGGTGAATTGAATCCCGTCTTCGCAAGGTTGGCGCATTAGGCGGCACACCGATCCGCCCTCGTATGGGGGGAGGTGGAGACCAAACCGGCTCCGGAAGAGTTCTCTCAGAGGCGTCATCTCCGACGGTTGACGCAGCGGTATTCGTGTCGCTAGTTCGAAACCATTGAGGGAATAAATCCTCTAGCACAGGATCAACATACGCTTCATAGAGTTCGTGGTTGATCCTGGCTTCGCCTGGACCAACACCGTCTAACACCGTCAACCCGTCGTCATCTTCGTCGAATGCATTTTCGTCCGGAGCGCCGGAAAGATATTCCGAAAGGAACTGGCTACTTCCGGCGGGCCGTACGTATCTGTCACGGTCCAGGTAAACCCTAGACTGAGCGGCCAGAGCGCGGAGACCCGAGGCGGTCGGAGAGGAGATAAGGTGTTTACTGTAAGGATTGTGGCGGACACGCCTCTCCGCGAGTTCCTGAGGATAGAGTAACACACGTGAAGATGAGAAAAGATGCGTCATCATGCCGTTACTCGCCTTGACCAGGAGATCAAACATGGAGGCCGTGAATGAATCCCCTTCATCCAACTCCTCGATAAACCCCTCGTAGGTGATTGGTGGGTGGTCTTTCTCGAGACTGGATCTCTTGATGGCCCCAGAACTAGGAAATCGAAAGTTGCACTCAATCTGACAATCGACACTTTGTGGTCGCAAAGCCTACACAAGACGCTTCAATTTCGCGCTGAGCACATCGTCGTAGTATTCCACCGTCCTAAGAGACCTTCAGCTCGAATTCCCACCCACGCTGGCCGCGAAGGCCTCGTAACAGAATGGAAGGGATTGCTCACCATTTACCCATTGTGTGGCCGTAATCGATTGAGAGGCATCCTCCGAACCCGCGCCACCCCGACCGGCGGGCGCGACAAATAATCACAAACATCACGTGCGCGTGCACGGACGGGACGGACTTGTTCACTGTATTCGCTTCCGAAGCCTGAGCTTGAAGTTTGTAACCGATGGGGAAAGCGAGGTGCACGTCGCCCTGGTTTCAAGTTTGGGACACCACGAGTCCTAGTCAGGCCTTGAACGCAAAAGCTACCGTTGTATTCGGCGGGCCACTCATTCTTCTATCCGACCCATATCTTTGTAAGTCTCCCGGTATCTCTCAACCTACACAAAATTCTGGATTCCTGTCCCAGCATACATTCCTGGTCCGTCTTACCTTTCTCCATTTGGAAATCGGCGATCGCTGGGTCATAAACATCGCGAACACCTTTGCATGCGCTTTGGCAGCAGCAGAGTGGTCAGGTGTGACAGTGTTGGGCCACAGCTTCCTATTATCTTCCGTCGCCAAGCTCGCCAATCGTTCTAATGACACCGGTATCATTCTCCGCAGAGACGCTCGATCAGATGAGGCCTAAATATAAGAATGTGGCCAAGTCAACAAAGCCCCCCGAACCCTGATGATGACCACTCGCGGCCAACGACGGGACCCTCTCAAGCCTGAAACCACTCCGTCGATTCGAGCGAGAGCAGGGACGAGGGAGGGCCATCTCCGGGGTGCAGGGAGCGATGAGCGGAGAAATTGTACTGGGAAAGACATACAGTATGTGTAGAATAACGATATCCCGTTATTCAATTCTTGTTGCTCACTGTTTAGAGTCAACGAGATCACTTCCCGCCGATGGCCGACGAGAACACAAACCAGCCCCTGCGCCACGTAGAGGTAAGGTCTCCTTGAGGCGCCCGCTTCCCCGCCTATCTGTTCAAGCGCAATCATGTACTGACTCTGGATAGAAACAATGGCCACAACGATTCTCATCTCACCATTTCATCGCCTGGTTAATACCCTGGCTTACTCTCGCCAGGCACCTTTGGCGAGTCCCCTCTAGCGCGCACCAGTGTATTTTACCGGTTTTCTTACCGTCACCCACCAGTCGCCCTCACTGTCGGGCTTCCCACCCCCAACATTCCCACTCGTCCTTGTGGCCACCAACACTCGCTGGACACACGATATCATCTGGTACCCCAACGACGAGGACACTTCCGAGGCTTTCATATACCTCCAATGGGTTCCACTGTGTCTATTAACCTGTGATGGACCCCTCGCTCCCCTCGTAGTCCTCCCCGAGAATAACAATCGGTGGGAAAGACTCATCGACGGACTTGAACGAACCCACACCCGGAGGAGGAGCAGGAGTCCCAACTCCAACCGTCAGAGAGTCAGTTCCCTTTGGCTGTGTCTCATGGGTCCATCGTCGTCCGCCGGCTGTGGATCCCAGTCCGCTCGTACGATAAGCTAGAGACTACGATCAACAAGACCAACGATCTCGCGCTTGTGGCTGCCCACGACGGTCATCCCAAGATCAACGGCTCGCCCAATATCGATGTCCCAAGGCGCGCGTACGATGTCTCGCACATACAAGCGATCTGGGTGTATAAGAAGGTTTTCACACAAGATGCAGTCGGGGCTGCACCGGTGTTCAACTGTCCGAGGGTCTGGGAGTGATCGTCTGTAGTCGTCTCAAGATGGTGCAGGATAGATCCAGATGTGGGAGTCATTCACCTGGCGAAATTGGCATCTCCCCCAGCCTCCGCCGCGGCGCCGCGACTTGGTGAACATCGGGTATTAAATATTAATGTTTAAGTCGCGTTGCCATCACGTCCACTGCGCTCTGCCCCCATGTCGCGACATGGACAAGATGAGAAGACCTGTGAGTTGAGTGCCCCACACGTTACTACACGGAAGAGTTCTAGAACCACCTCGGGAACCCTCGCAACATGATCCTGCCTGGTGGGCGCAGGAGATCTGCCAGACTATTAACAGACCCGCGAAACTTTTGCCAGAATAAAAGAGGATATGACTAGAAAGCATGCATCTGTCGCCGTTGTTCCAAGCGTTCCAGTGGTTAGACTCCTTTGGATATACTTTGGAAAGCGGGTTTCAATATACGAGCAGCAGTGCAGAGGACTTGCCTTCGTATGTGAGTATTCTCTGGAAAGCAGTCATCGAAATGAGATCAACTGCGGCACAAACGAGCTCTCCTATTGGTTCCAGAACGCGAGCTTGGTACCCTGTTGGTTGATGGGGCTCTTTCCCACCCATCGCACTACGTCATACCCACTTATTAAAATCGGCCTCTCGCAGGAGACAATTGCAACCACGATGTTGGTGAAGACACCCACGTCCTCGTTAACAGGTGCTTACAAGTCATCGGCCCACTGTTCTGTCTAACCATTGCATTGTCCCATAGCGAATGAACTACTTGCCAACATACTCTGGTACCGAGGCTTAGCCTGTATCAAGTGGCTGTTCTATGGAGGTACCCCCGGAACGTCTACCGCACACTCGTCCCCGGTCACCAAGCTTCCGCGAGAGCTTGTGGAAATGATCATTTCCTACCTCATATACGACACCCGCACCCTCCTGGCATGCTCCTTGACATGTTACCCGTGGTACATTGCCACTGTTCCCTATCTTCATTATTCCCTCACGACCGACAACGACGGCAATCCCTGGCCGTACTGGGGACGCTCTTGGCCTAAGCCACTCCGAAAATCATACGAACTTGGTCTGCTTCCGCTCGTCAGACGATTTCGGATCCGCTCGGGGGGCCGTTCCTCAGTTGGTCTCACTCCCGAATGGCTCGGCAGACGTACCCTGCGTTACTTTTTGGCACTCACGAACCTGCAGGAACTTGGAATAGACAATCTCCAAGTATCCGATTTCATGCCAACCATTCAACAGTGCTTCGGACACTTCTCACCGACACTCCGATTCCTTGCCCTCAAGAAGCCCAACGGCTCTTGTCGACAGATCTTGTACCTCATTGGACTCTTCTCGAACCTCCAAGACCTCAAACTCATCTACTTCTTCCCGGACGAACAGGAGAACATAACTGACGCAACCCTCGTTCCCCCCTCCATACCCCCACTGCAAGGCCGATTGACGCTCACGCACTTCAAGGGAGAGAGCCTTATGAAGGACATGATCACCCTTTTTGGCGGACTTCGTTTCCGTTATATGGACCTCTTCAGGGTGGACTGCGTACGGCTCCTTTTAGACGCTTGCGTTGAGACCCTGGAGACGTTGAGGTTGTACCCGACTGATACATATGGTAATGAATTTCTCAAAAGAAGAGAAGAGATGAAACTCAAGTGAATAATTCATAGACGACGACCGGGCCTTGCTCCAACATTTCAATATATCACGGAACAAGTCTCTGCGGACACTCGAGACCACGGCGCAGTCGATTACGGTCGCAGGCGACAACGCATCCAACTTCCTCAGAACTATACTCTCCACCATCACATCTCCCGCGCCCTTCGACGTCGTTATCGTCTATCGGGACGTTGATCTTGGCGGTATCCCAAGTCATTGTTGGCGCTGCGAACCAGATCCCGTTTGTTTCCGCCACTACGGCTGGTACAAGGGAAACATCGTCGACGCCCCGCGTTACAAACAGCATCTGATAGTGTTCCGTGAGATGCATAAGGCGTGGCAGGACTTTCGTCTGGTACTTTGCGCCGACGTCTTCGATTGCATGGTGGAGCACGGGATACAAACACTGGAGGACATCGTGGATGCGGGGGGATTAGATTACCTCTTCTACAAGCCGCTTATCATCTGTGAGAGACGGACACCCCGTACTCGTGTCGAAGATTATCAGGCGGGTTGGTCAGCGACGTGTCTTGGCACCGCCAGTGCACTGTGATGTACCGGAATATCAGTATGTGCAGTCGAGAGGACCCTTTCGACACGTGATGATCAAGGCCTCGCGCTCGACTAGTCAGGACTCGCATGTGAGTTAATCATACGAGGGAATGACTAGATTACACGCTGATATGTATACAAACCCGAATCCCTAATACCTACCGCTGTCCCTGAGACGATGTGCTCTGAGCTGTGAAATCCCTCATCGGGAACTCCATTGTACTGAGCCTGAACGTTGTTGACCCCCCCGTGGTCATCCTTCGGCCTGTGGGTCCGTCCATCCGCGGAAACTCATCAATGGTCTGAGTTTCGATTGACTTCTTGAGCGACAACACTAGTCGTGAGACCAGGATAGGAAGTAATCTGATATCCTTGAGATTTACAAACCCCGAGTGAGCTCACAAAGTCAACTTACGCGATGTGTCCGCTGTCCGGGGGGGGGCAGGTAAGGTGACGTTTGGCTCGGGAAGATGGGATATACTCACGGTGCGGGGATCGTTTTTAGACCATCCTGCAATTGCGTCCGTGAGGACCAAAATCACTGGAATATATCGTGACTGGCATCTTACCCTCGCGGATGCTTGGAACACCATCAAGATCAATTGAGAGGTGAACATGACACCAAAATACAATGTCGCGTCCTGTACGACAGTGTGTAGTATGCGTGGAAGAAGGCTCGTTCGGAGTCCAGGGAAGTGAGGCATCGATCGGAGGGCAAAGACGATTATTACAACGAATGCCGCAAAATCTGGGTATCCAGGTGGGTTGTTAGTAGCGAAGGTTGAGGGAATTGATAAATCCTACCGAAAAACAGCGACAACGCGAAGTAAACCAGCTCAATGTTAAAATTGATGGTTATAGTACAGGTATAGTTCAAGCTGAGTTTCGACTTATCTGTATGGGCTTGAGTGGGGAGTCAAATGTGTGTGAAAGATTGACACATACCCGGCTGATTCCACGTTGAGGCTACGACAAGTCCCACAATCAACTGCACCAGAGTGATGAATGCAAAGGACATCGCAACCAGGCGGTTCAGACAGGTTAGGGCATATACCCTATGAGCGGTTAGCCATGTGATTAGGCGAATAGACAATACAATACCGTGTTGTCAGTAATATCTGTCCAATCAATGTGCACCACACCACGAATGCCGCCCCTACCATTGATACCTTATCACACCTATAAAGAAGCGGCATTCAAATCAGGACTTGCTAATCCCTGGTGGACCTGAAAAACGTACAGCTGGTCCTCCAGCATTAGTACCGATACGCCTGGAATGACACAGCGTAACACACCTGTCCCGTATAATCGAGGTCAAGATCTGAGAGACGTCTCAAGTTAGATCGAAACGGATCAGGACGACGCGAGTTACTGACATAATCTTGACCATACGACATAAACCATCGGGAAGTATCTATTCTGGGGGGATAATCAGCCAGCGCGCCGAGGCTAAGAGAATGGGGGCCCACAACGAGGAACATATAAAAAACTGCGAAATCAACATGCAAAGTCCACTTGAGGGAACGACTTGGACTCACTCCAGGTTTTCCGGCCCCGCCAGATGCATTGCACCTGAACGTGCACAAGTTATTGTCAACCTCATCTCGGATTTGGTTCTGGGACTGACCTCGTCGGGTAAGGTCAGAAAATAATCGTACATGTACAACGCCAGAGCGGCCGTAGTGTAGTACTTGAGAGGGTTAGAACACAGGAGGCTCTTCTGATGTGAGGCGACCCACCTTCATGGCCATACTACGAAACCGCGATACTCAGCATCCAACACCAATACCTGTCAGCCATATGGAGAAACTCACATGTCATGCCCAAGTTGTATGATCTCCTCGATAGAAGGTATTGCCATCTCGCCGGCGGAAGGAGTCAGAACGAACCGGAGAGGGAAACAAGGATGCCCACTGCAACGGTGGTAAGGGAGAAGAGGCAAGAAATCGCTAGATGCGATGCGCCCGCCTTATAATTACGGACCACATTCAACCACTACGCCAAGCTGAATTGCCAGGGGCGTATCTGGGTTACTCACTCCCCGGTCAATCGGTCGGGTTACGGCTACTGGCGGTCGCCACTACCGGATGGCCAAGTGCTGCGTTATGGGCGTTCGGAGTTAACAAACCGAACTACTAGCAGCCAGCACAGCATCCTAGATACCCACCATCACACCGCAGGCGAGCCCCAGACTTCCGATGAGTCCGTGGGGGTGAAACGAACACCGGTGATCGACACGAAGCCGCCTCCTGCCACATCAGTTCCCCCGCGCCCATCGCCAACACGCGGGGCGGCGGTCAGGGTCCAGCCAAACTTACCAAAAGATAGTACATCACTTTGTGTCGCATGGCTCGGATTGTACTGGACCAACTGCGAGAGAAAAGGTATATTATCCACATCACGAATAAAACAAACTCTAAACAGAACATGACTGCGGCAGATGCATTTCAACTGACACCCTCTACAGGTGAGAACTCGAGAACCCACGATTCATGATGTCGTATCTCCATTTGTCCCAGACCCATTCGCTGGTGGCGGTGGCGGTGACATCGTCGTCTTGGTGGTATTGGCGGGGCCCGACCTATCTTTCGAGCTCAGCAAACTCTGGAAGAAGTGCTGCAACACCTCGTGTTGCGTCTGTCCTGTTGGGCTTGGGCTTTGGATTGACGACGACGAAGCGCTGCCCGTGGTCAATGAGCCCACGGTTCGTGCACTTCGGGACAGCTTCCGAGACACATCCGGCCCATTGGCGCTCGCACCAGGATTCATGCCATAGCTGCTCTCCATCTCTGCCAGTGCTCTGTCAACGTTTGGTGCGTGTAGCGAGCTGGCACTCATAGGGCCCACAACCCCGGCAGCAGCGTTCTCCATTGGGTTGTTGAAAGCTCGACGAGGATCATCTTGAGGGTCGGTCCGCTTCGCTTTTTCGTCGTAGTGTTTGGCGAGGAATATTTGCTCGGGGGTAGGATTGTTAAAGGGCGGTAGTGCAGGAGGCTAGATGAAGTGGGCATCTCAGTTGAGATCATTTCCGGAACCTAAGCGATTCGGTGTACCTTCGTCCCTTGGTCTGGGACCAGGGAGCTGTAGAGTGCTTTCGCACCTTGTGTGCCAACTGTATCTGTGGCGTCCATGTCCACATCCCGCTCCCACGCCTCTCCCCAGGATTTCGCATTGAACCCCTCTCGTAAAACGGCGATCTTACCCCAGCTATCCCACCCGGCGGGTACGACAATACGATCACGATCTAACGTGTTTGTTCTGTGTTGGAGGGGGAAGGGATTACGAGGAGGTGCTGCGGCCTCTGCATTCGCCGACGTGGAAGGTGCAGGGGGTGTGAAAAGAAGGTGAAGGGCGTAACGTCGTAGAACTTGTAAAGTCGCTGGATGTGGCGTGGTGTAGAACAGCCCCGCACCATCTGTACTCCACCCATCAGCATACCAAGATAGTAGAATAGCAAGCCACGCACATTTGAGGCAGATGGTTCTTAGCACCTGCATGATCGAATCTGTTCTCTCTTCCCACTCCCCGCCCTTGCCTTTAACCATACCACCCATACCAGCGGCACCAGTGCCGGCGATACCGCTATTATCGTCGATCAAATCTGCCTTCGTGCAAGTCACGATGATGGGGACACCTCCAGTATTGTGTGTGAATGTTCCCTGTCCTAACGGGAGTAGTGTACTTGAATGGGTTGTGGTTGGTAGTGGTTCTGATGAGGGCTCGGTATAGTGTTGGAGGTGCGACTGCACTGATAGCCGACTGTAATTAATGGATGTTCAGGGGATACGCCAAGGCACACGTACGTCTTTCTCGCTGTTCCTCGCGGACAATCTCTAGTTCGCGTGAACCATCATCCATCGCCCACCGCTCTACCCAAACCAACCACGTCTGAAGCTCTTCGATAAAGGTCCACGGACGCGTCCAATCAAGGGCAATGATCACGACTGTATGCGGCAATGATTGTCGTGGAGGCAGGAAATCGGGTAACAGGGAGGTATAAGTTGTCGCGGATGATGGCACAGTATAAACAGATAACCGTGCCAAGATATCTGTTCTCGAAGGAAAGTTGCTTCAACGTCGCCGCGGAGAGAGAGCGGGAGAGCATTGTTTTACCTTCATCACCTTCGTCTCGCACGTCGGTCCAATCGTACCCAAGTGCAAAATCAGGCAGATTTGCCTCTGAGGGGTCGTCTGATGGTGGTTTCTGGAGTAATGCCGAAGCAAGAGTGGACTTTCCGGAGGACGGTTGGCCGAGAATCAAGACCTGTTTGGCTGGTATTGACCTCGACTGAGACACGGAATCTAATATTGTAGACCAAAGGTCTTGAGGCGGTAATTCCGGCGTAGACGAGCGCGACATCGCTCCTTCGCTTCTCGTGGCCGTTCTTGGGTATGTGTGGTTGTTGCCGTTGTTGAGCCGATCGACTGGCAGAGCGCGACGGCGATCGCCACCTCACCATCTGTTGCCCTACCTCCTGGTCCGCTCTTGCTTGTGGGTGGATGGCAGCGTCGACGACGCCAGACAAGCAGCTAAACTACAGAGACACGATCATGGCATCTGCGGTCAAACTTCCCTATCATACGCTCCAGGAATCCCCAAACTCGCGAGGAATTGCTGTGCACGATTGGCAGATCTCTGCATGGACGCATCCAATCTCCAACGCCGCAGAGCTCGACGCGATCCAGGCGTCAGTGGGCATTCCATTACCAGAGATGACCTTCGGTAACAACGTTCTCGAATTGGAACACAAACCTTCGGGGTGGAAGTACGAGTTCAGTGCAACCCGAGCGTTGAAGGGAGTGAAGAATGGGTCGTTGGAGGAAGGTGACGGGGGAGTCAAGGTTGGATACGCCGAAGCCTGGCTGAAGAGTCGGTGCATCGCTGTGCTGTGTCTGGTTTGTGGGATGAAATGCTAACTGGATGCTGTAGGACTGGGCCAAACTCCAGCATCCCAATCCCCGAGACATCGGCCACGAAGCCGTACGACTGGACGTACACGACGACATATGGCGGGCATTCTCCCTCGTCTTCCACAGAACTCTCTTGGCAACCAGCTGATCCAGAGAACGAGTCCCACGCAATCCCTATGGCGGAACTCACCCGGCAGGACCCAATCTTATTCTACGCTGAGATCCCCCTCTTCGAAGACGAGTTGCATGATAATGGATCCTCAGACCTACTAGTTCGCATTGTATGTGTTATTCCAGTTTTCAGATTCGAAATCCGCGTGTTGACGACTGAATTCCAGAGGGTCATGCCAACATGTATATTCATCCTGGCCCGCCTAACACTTCGGGTCGATAATGTCCTCTTCCGAACGCACGACACGAGGATCTTCCACTCCTACGCATCCAACCCCCCTTTGATCATACGCGAGGCGAGTGGGTGGGAGGCGCCCTACGAACGGGTGAACAAGGTGTGTCACCACGAGTCCATGTCTGTCCTTGGCTGACCGATGGGGTTCAGCATCTTCCCAAGAAAGATGACAAAACTCATCTAACCGACCCGACCTGGATCGCGCAAATTCTTTCCGGTCTCCCTAAAAGGATTTCACAATCCGAAGGAGGCGGAACCGGTTGGAGAGGCATGGGGACGCGGCGTGAGGTACTCGTATTGCCGAAACCAGAACGGTGAATATAAGGCGATAGTAAGCGTTGTAAAGCAAAGGGATGTCCCTCACGTTCAAGTCGTGTGGATGTATGTATAACGTAGAACAGGTTGAACGTTCGTTTAGACCAAGACCAAGGAGTCCCAAACATCGAGAATTTCTCCAGCGGAAGCGCGATGCTCCATCCTACCTGGACTGCCGCTGCCTGATTTAAGATCGGCACCGAAGGGGGTCGAAGTAAGGGTCGGTCGTCTGAGCGTCTATTCGTCGTCCTCGTCGTCCTCGTCACTATCTTCGCTGTCCTGCTCCACTAGTTGTTGAAGGATCCTGGACCCAATCACCCAGAACTTTCTATGGTTCTCCGCAGAATCACCCTGTCCAGTCTTTGAAGCGGGCAACTGTTGCCAATTCTTGAGATCATCTTCATCGACAATGTCGCCTTGGTAAAAGGCGACCAGGACTTGGCCGAACAATTGGGTATCCGTGGTTGCACAGTGGTTCTAAGAAGGATTTTACGTCAGTCTCCCTCGGCGGATCATTCGTTGACGCTGGTACCTGGAGGATGGAGATCGCCTCGACGCCATCGACACCTCCAATCTTGTTAATCAGCTCTCCCCACCTCTCCACGACATTCTCGACTTCAGTTTTCTGTTTCACCGGTCCTTCTTCCGGGCTAACGACCCTTATCCGGTCCACCAGCGCAGCGATGATAGCCTCCCTTACTCTCGTTAACGGGACATTACTCGCCATCCGAAGGGTCTTGAGTTCCACAGCGGCATTGTCGACTGAGTGACCCTCCTCGAACGCACGTTCTAGCGATTGAATGACTTCGGCTTTGAACTCGAGCTCCTCTTTGCTAATCCCCTTACTTGATCCCGCAGGTGTGGATATAGAAGCAGCGGAGGAGGCGGAGGAGAGAGAATCGTCCACGTTGTCTTCCGCATCGGATTCCGAGGGAGATGAGGCACCCGAAGTTGAGACGGACTCCGCGTCACTCACGTGGAGATCTGGAGCGTCGCCGCCAAGGCGCATGAGTAGTTGGTTATTGAAGTTTTCGATTTCATTGGTTTCCTCATCTCCAGGATCGGACGTCCTGGGTGGCCAGACGAACGCGTTTGAATCTGTGCCCAAGTCCACACGAAGTTTTTCAAGTTGTTCTAAGTCCAAAGGTTAGTGATAATTCAGGAGTCGTACTACCAAAAAGCACTGACCTTCATCAACGTCCTCGAGTTCCGAATCCTCGTCCTCGTCATCCGCACCAGAGACGACCGAGGGTTTCTCGATCTTCTTAGACACCCTTTCAAACTCTTTGAGCCGCCCTTTTGGTCCGACGACGACCTCGTCGGCAATTAGGCACCCTTTCTCGACCACTGTACCCACTTTTACTTGGACCATGCTCCCGATGATACTATTTGCGATAACACAATCCGCCTCGATGGTCGTATCATCGAAGACGTATGAGCTTGTGATCTTGGCCCTGGAATGGATTTTACACCGCCTCCCAATGACAGAGGACGTGACAACAGCATTGTCGAATATCTGAGAATGTGAACCGATCAATGTATTTTTGCCGATGGTACATGTCCTGGGATTCATAAGTAAACGGCAGCACGACGACAGTGCAACGTACCGCGATAGGACAACTGTGCTGTCTCGAGGAAAATATTTGTTTCCTCTCCTGTGTTCGTACGCGTGCGAGTTTGGGTGATTGTTATCAGGGACGAGAGGGAACGTCCATCTTGACAATATGTCTTTGCTGAAAACGGAGCGTGAGTCTGCAGAGTGGAGGGACTGGGGAACCCACAGACCTAATCGCATCATAGCTTTTGGTATCCTGAACGCGAGCGGCATACCCGTCTTTTGCGACGTAGGTATAAATGTTTTTCATGAGCAGGTCAGAGGTGAGGACCCCATGGACGAAATCTCTCCGGATATGGCCATAGTCAAAGTTATCTTGGAACAACGATGGGACCTGTGTTTCGCAAAGGTTGCCTCAGTGCAAAAGGAGGGGTTGGATGACTGTGGGCTTACTTCGACGGAGCAGATGTCAATCGAGCAGTCAATCAAATCGTAGCGGATTTCGCATTCTGGGTGCTCATTCAATACTTCTCTAGGAATCCTGGCGACCTTGGTTGGGGGATACCCAGTCACGGGCTCGTAATGCAATAATTGGTCGGTTTCTGGGTCGACCACAAAGACTGCACTTTCCCCCTTCGATCTGTTCCGGCCTTCAGCTGGACAGCCCGAATCCAGGACAGGACGTAACCCTGACGAACCTCGTCCGATGCACAACCCCGCTCTCCTTAACCACCATGGTCATGATTGCATCACGGTCAACCTTCCGTCTCTCTTTGTGCACTCTCACAACCTCGTCTATCCGGATGTTACTCACGAGGTCACCGGTAACAAGAACAAAGTCGTTGGTGATGATGCCATGGGTATAGATATCACGGAGAGCGTCCCCCGGTGTGAACGTCTGTTTGGCGGTGACGATCGGAACAATCTTGAGACCTGAACCGGGTTTGGACCATTTAGACTCCCTACAGGACGGAGAGGTTGATTCTACTTGGATGAGGCGACAGGATCGAGTACGCACTTGATGGCGGCCTTGACAAGGTCTGGGTGTGATCTGCACACGACGAAGATCTCCTGTACACCTGCCAACGCGAGGCTCTCGAGCGTCCAGTCGAGCAAAGGGGCATTGCATATGGGCAACAAGCACTGGCACCCACAAACGTTAGATCGCACCGCGGGCAGAAAGGCGGTGGTTCGTTCAACTTGCTCTTGGTCGATCGATAGTCAATGGCTTGAATCTTTTGTTGAAGCTTTCTGCAAGAATAACAGCTTGGATAACATCCTCCTCCATGGGGGCTATGTCCTTGTCTTTTGCTGCGGGACCTTTTGGAGGCATGATGTCGGAGGAGAGAATCGGGCAGTGACTCGATCACATTCTGTACATCATCGTGCACCGTCCGCGACATGCGTGGATCAAGAATATTTTGTGGATTTTAGATTACCCTATCTGTGGACATTCTGAACTACATCGCCATGTAACCGACTACCAACTTTTGTACAAAAAATTCGTGCTTGTGGAAGCGGTTCCACTGAGTCAATCAGTCCGAGTCAGTCGATCGCTCCGAGTCCGATCAACCAAAAACTTCCCCCGACCCTCCTCCAGAAATTATGGATGTTTCGGATATCCTCGCGGGACAGGCTGAAAAACAGTGAGTCGTAACATTTTCAGGCATCGGCTGCGGGGACATAGCGACAATCCCGACAGAAAATCAATAGCGGTCGAACGAGAGATCCCTCTCGAGACCGACACCGGTTTCTTAACCGTGACGGATCTCAACCCCATAGATTCAGAGAGTTACAAGCAAGTTCTTCTCGAGATACTCACCCCGGACCCCTCTTTTAACCATTTTGCTCCCCCGCAGCGAGGACCTCGAAGCCTACCTCCAGTCCAATGCTCGGGATGGCATCCAAGCCCTCCTCAATGCGCTATTCGCCCTCCCCTCCACACCGTCTCCAGACGGCCCTGTCGTCAAACTCCCCCCACCAATAACGCAACTGCCTCGCGCCAAACCATTGCCTAAACCGAGGCCCTTGACGAAGTGGGAGAAGTTCGCTAAGGAGAAGGGTATTTCACACCGAAAGAAGGAGAGGGCTGTTTGGGACGAGGAGAAGCAGGAGTGGGTTAACCGGTGGGGATGGAAAGGAAAGAACAAGGAGCTCGAGGAGCAATGGCTCACGGAAGTTCCTGCTAACGCTGGTATGCACCCAATTTGCCTCCCTATGGTCAGAAGTACACTCATGTGAAAATTCAACAAGATATCGATCACGATCCCTCTAAAATTGCTAGGGCGGAACTGAAGGCACGGGTGGCCAAGAACGAACGACGAATGACACAAAACATCGCACGCGCCCAGGGTGGGAGCACAGTTGCTGGACCTCCATCAAGGGAGCAACGGAAGACAGAGATCAACAAGACACTCGCGACTTCTCGCGTTAGCACCGCCAGCATGGGCAGGTTCGACAAGGTTTTGGAAGGTGAGAAGAAGTTAAAGGGGGTGAAACGCAAGGTATGGTCCCTGATGCTCTTCTCCATACACGGGAGGATGACCTGCGTTTGCAGTTTGAACCTACCGAGGCGCCTGTGGAGCGGGAAAAGGCTGCAAATCTAGCGCTTATACATAAGATGGAAAAGGAGCCGCGCCAGAACAAAGCCAAGAAAGACACTGGGGACGGTGTTCTCAATGTACGCAAGGCCATTCGTTCCGCCAGTGGAGGAAAGGGCAGTGCCGCACTGGCCAAATCTTCCAGGGGAGGCAGAGCGATGGGCAAATCAAGACGCTGACCTTTAGGCACTCAAACACGCCCAATGTACCGGAGGACACATGTTTCATTACTTTGTGGTAGTGTTAGACAGGCATAAACGAGAGAGAGGAATGTCCATAACTGGGCATATACTTTAGTAAGGGAAAGCAATGTTACAAGGTCCATCATGATATCCAACCCAACAACGAACCTAGCGAGCACTCTCGACTGGCAATCTGTCGAGAGCTGCCTTGCCCTCCTCAATCCACTTCTTGTCCACCAGCTTCTCCCGTTCGGCGTAGTACAATCTGTACACCAACCGGATCGTGCCTTCACTGACACCCGCGACCGTGCTGATGTCCCTTGCAGGTCGCGATTTTCCGAGAAGGTGGGCGGTGAAGTAGATGGCACCTCCCGCGATGGAGACGGGGCTTCTTCCATCTGCGATACCGAGGTCGCGTGCCGTTCTGATGATGTCGCGGCAGATCGGCTGAACGTTGGGAGGGAGATCGAGGTGGTTACAGTAACGGCTGAGGAGGTCTTCGGCGCCGGTGGTGGTGTTCGCGTTATGGTTGTTGTTAGCGGAGGCACCAGGGGTGAGGTTGAAAGCCTGCTCGAGGGCTTTGTAGCACTGTCCGAGGGTCTTTTTCGACACCTGCGTAAGTTTGCAAATCTCCCTGAAACTACGGGGGACGTGGGCCTGACGACAGGCAATGAAGATGCAAGCGGCGACAACAGCCTCCATTGGCTTTCCTCGAAGGAGTTTCTCTTCGTCGGAGCGCTTGTAGACTTGCTTCGCTATATCGCTAATCGTCTTCGGAAGCGAAAACTGCTCGCACATGGCAGAGATGTCTCGGAAGGCGGTGAGTATGTTCCGTTCCGCTCGTGAGCCGTGAGCTCTCGTGGCTGCTCGCTGGAGTTCGCGAGAGAGACCAGAACCGCCATCACGGAAGCTGATCATAGTGTCGAGCTGCTCGATGCCCTCCATCAAGGGGTCCGCAGCAGCTCCAACACGGGACGGGTCGTCGCCTTCGTCGTTCGCGAAGGTCTACACGTTGCGGATCCCAAAGATGGCCGGGACATCAAGCATTGTTGAACGACCAATGGGTAGAGTGAGGATGAATGGTACTTACGCGCCATTCACTACGGGTGTCCACGATACGATCTCCAAGAACCAAACCACAACTCTGGCAGACGAGGTCGCCGCTGCTGAATTCCTCTGATAGCTTGGGATTCGGATCTCTGCAGTCGGGACAGATAAGGCGAATGGCTAAATCTGGTCCGAACTGGGGCTGCTGAACTTTTTGCTGTTGCTGGGCAAGAGGAAAAGGTTGTGCGTAGGCCATATTTTTGGCGTCGCTGCAGAGAGCAGGCGGAGGAAAGGGGCGCAGGGGCGAGCACGACGCTCGGGAGTTGTGGTTGATGTTTTCGCCGACGAGAGGAGGGTTTTTGACGATGGGGGCGACGGCGACGGCGATGTGTTGTTGTGGTTGAGGAACAACCGGCGGCGGGTGGCGCTGACTCAGCGGTGCCACAGCTTTTCGGTCCACTACATCCATCTCCCACCCACGCTTGCCAGTTCAGTTTCTTTCCCTTTCTCTCGCTTTCTTTCCCAGACAAGTGCGTTCTCCCTCAAAAACACGACCTACAAAGCCTCCAGGAATTTACTCGGAATTTTTCCGATTTTTTGCGCCAGATCCACCCCATTTTCATGCCCGCCACAATTCTTCCATCCACGAAACACAATGCAAAGGCGGCTCAGAAGCCCAATGGACACCACAAACCAAAGAAGATCCGTGTAGTGCGGAGAAGAGGCCGCGGCAGAGATGCCATCGACAGCGAAGACGAGCTCGAGCGAGAGGCGAGGTCAGACTCTGGCTCGGATGAGGAAGACGACACCTCTGGTTCCGATTCTGACGAAGATGCGTTCTCCGGCTCCCCCAACCGCACCAAGGATACTGTCGTCACCCCCAGTACCACCGAAAGCCCCCCACCCGATGACAAGCCCCTCTTGAATGGCGACATTGCTCACGATCCTGAACCTACGACCGAGCCATCTGCATACAACGATGTTGGCCGTTACTGGAACACGCTTGATGATGAGGATCCGTGGGGGCATGCGCCTGCCGAGGTCAACTTTGACAATCACGATCAGTTGTTGGAGGAGACCAAACCCCGTCGGAAAAACCGCAACAAAAAGAAGAAGAAGCAACAGTCGTCCATCGAAGCGGGCAACGGCGACACAGCTGACGCTGATCCAGAAACTTTGTCTTCTCGTCGTGGAACCGGCTCCCCTCCCCACGGTCGATCTGTCCGAGAGACTTATCGAGACAAACTACAGGATCCTTCCTACGTCCCGACTGTCGGTGAGTTCTGGGGTCACGACGATCGCCTTCTGGATAAGGAATTGCGGAGTTTGAGTGGCTGGTGGAGGGGTCGTTGGCACAAAGGGAGAGGCGGGTATTCTGGCAGAGGCAGAGGAGGATATCACGGAGGAGGCGGTTTCGACTGGGGTCAGCCCCAGGAGGAAGCCAGTGCCCACCCCAGTGAGCAGCAGGCGTGGGGCCACGACGGATTCGAGGAGATGAAGAAGAAGGAAGAACAGCGACGTTTGGCTCGGGAACAGCGACAGAAAGAACAGCGGGAAGCTACTGGCACTCGTGGTACACCATTCCAGCGTGGTTCCGCCCGCGGGGGTAGAGGTGGTCTCGTTGGCGCCAGGGGACGAGGAGGCTTCTCTCGAGGAGGTTTCAGCCCATCCTCTCCCCGCCCTTCCCATCCAGTCGATCGGCCATGGTACGCACAGAAACCTGAACGTGTTTGGACAAAACAGTTGGATGGTTTCTTGCACTTCGACTCTGCTCTCAAGCCCAGACTTGGTCAAGGTCAAGGATACCGAGTAAAGCTTGTTGGTTCATCAAAGGAGAAAGTCATTAGAGTTTCTTCCGAAGTCCGTGCGACTCAGGCGATCGATCAAGCCAACCCCACCGCTACCACCACCGATACCGTCAGCTCGCCCGCCGTTGACAACAAGACTGTGACTGTGCGATTGCCCAAGCTGAAGGAGAAAGAAAACACTCCCGAGGCTCCTCCTCCCGCTCCCATCCCTGAACCTGCACCCGTCGAGGTTGAAACGGCGTCGACGCCGCTCCCTGCAGAGATGGAAGAATCGCTGGATGAAGTTTTCACCGTCAAACCCCGTCCTGTTCCTGCACCGTCTATTCTCACCATCGTTCCTCCCCCTTCAACAGAGGATCCCGTGGCATCCCAGCTACGGTCCGAGTTCGTAGAAAGAGCTGTTGTTAAACAGTCGCCCTCTCAGAGTGTTGACGGTGGAGATGTCAATGGCACTCCGCAGTCCCCAACTGAATCGCAGCGTTCGGCACCTCCTGTCCTCCACCCCATTCGAACATCCTTCACCCCTGTTGCACCTCAACCTCAGACCTATGCTTCTCCATACCAGTACCCGCCACACCTGCCGCCTGGCATTGCCATAAACTCGCACGGAATCACGTACGAGATCGCCACAGGACGTCCCGTTTACCTCCAACCCACTCCCCCGCCGATGTACGACCCCCGACCGGTGATGCCCCCCATGCATTCCGGTGCAGTTCCGTTCGTTCCTGGCCATATGCAGCATCTTTCGGGACACTCGGCCGATTTCACCCATTCGCGATCCCATTCGGTACCTGGTTATGATCCTGTCACCGGAATGGCATTGTTCTCGCCACCGAGACAGAACTCTCGCATCGTAATTCGTCGACCGGATGGAACAATCCCTACTAGCCCCCCAGCGGCTACTCAAGCACACCGGCCCTCGGGGTTACGAACGACCGTTTCCGCGCAGGATGGCGACGGCGGATTCCAGGAACCGCAAGCTCAAGCCCAACAGCTGGAACAGCCCTCCGACTATTACCCCAGCATCGCAGACCAACACCCTGGGGATGGGCACACTTCACCCCCGCCGCACGGTGACCCTCGATCTGGCAACGGCATGCAGCACCCTGGTTTGAACCCGAACGTCATGGCGTACCAACCTCAACCATACCCCTACTACGGTTATCCGGACTACGGGTACCCGCAGTATATGGATATGTCGCAGATGGGATACGAGATGTACCCGGACCCCCATCATCCCCACCATGACCCACAATCCGGTATTTATTACTGATGAGGTCATCCTGTTTTAATTTCCTTTGTTGTGCTTTAACGGCATCGTTTCCCCACCCCCATCTTTTTTCCCCGACCCGTCCCTCCCCTGTCCCCTCCCCCCTGCGTCCTTTTATTTCTTTCACCGTATATTTTGGAGAAACAACCCCGCTACCCGACCAATCTTGCTGTAGCTTTCTTGACGATTGTTCATATTTCCCTTCACCGTGCGAGCGGTCACGTAATGGTTCTGTGTTTGCCTATCCCTTTATTCCCGTGTATTTGTTATGCCAGCGGCCTCACGCACTTTCATGCCCCTCTCCCTTTTGCCTATTCCATGATCTGTGTTTCGAACGCACTATTCTTTCTTTCCTCTCGTCTTCTGCTCATTTTTTGCTTAGTCATAGGTTTTCTCCCTCCCCCCTTACTTGCAATTCTTTTACTATCCCTACACAACTCGCAACGACAACGCTTAGCTATCGATCACGTACACCTACACACAATGGCTACCACCACGCATTCTCCATATAGATTTGGACACCTCTTCTGGTCCTACTCTGACGCGCATCTACCCTACCAGCAATGCCCACAGAAGCTGTGAAACAACTTCGGCACGGTTGACGCACGATGGAACGATTGAACGATCCAGTGTTCCACCGCTGTTCGGTGTCCCGGGAGCGTCTCGAACTACTGATGCAAAGGCGAACACCAGCACAGTATAGCTACTTTTAGGTGAGTGGCGACTTGCCCAACGAGACTGCTCACAAACTGGGGGATCGGGGCGCTCGGGTCACTCTCGAACATCGAGAACATTACTTTCGAGGGCGAGTGTGTCAAGAAGACGAACGGCCATGCTAGAGGGGTACGGAGGGGGGAAATTACAATAACCATATTTCCAATACATTAATGCACATCTCCCAGGCCTGGGTAAGAGTGAGGAGCCTGTGGTGTGGTCGCATCACCTGAACCTCTGGCCCTGCAAGAGATAAACAGACAGGTGCTCCCACCATGAGAATCCGGTTCGCAAGGTATAAAAAAAGTAACAGAGCGACTGGAGTCGTCGAGTGAGAGTGCCAAGCTGCTATCACCTGTGTGTAGGGGCAATGGGTACGCCGTGCCAGACGATACGGGCACTAGTGAACGGAGAGAATGGAGGAGCAGTCGTGGGAACGGGCGGCGGGAGTTCGGCAGGAAAGAAAAGGGATTGTTGCCGAGAGGCGTCCAGTCGTCGCATTTTATAAGGTTGAAGAAGAGATCTTCAATGCCGCCAAACAGCGCCAGGCCGTTGACCTGACCGGCGATGACTCAGACTCGGAGCCTGAGAGCAAGGAGGAGGAAGGTAATCTCGATGAGGACTTTACCTCCACGTATACTTTGCCGGGTGTTCGTCCTGATTTTGAATTGGACGAGGCAGCTAACCTCGGGTCCATATTCCTCGGGGAGATGCTCTCCGAGAGTTATGAGACACCCAGGCAACCCAGCAATGGGAGGGATGTGGATAACGAGGCACCCACAGATGATGATTGGAGGGATCTGTAGTAGTATTTACGGTTAAAATATACTGTTTGTTTCTCACTGCACCCTAACCAAAACCCAGAACACTAGCAGTGTTGGGGACGAAACCTTAGGGGAGTGCACCAGTGCGCTTCCATGAACCGAGCAGTTTAGTGGAAGTGCTTTCACGAAAAACCACTTTTGTGGAATTGCTTTCACAAAAAACTGCTTCTGTGGAATCGCTCCGAATCGCGTGGAAGCGCCTCACTTCCAAAATCGCATAAAATCCAAACTAGATTTTCCTGATGTCACGATCCCGAGGAGCCGTTTCCCCACGCTGACCCACCACCGCAGTGGATCCGTCCTACCACCCACCCTCAGTAGAATTCACGGAGGCGACGATTTGGAAGGGATGGCTTTACCGAGGGAGTACAAGTATACCCAGGAGATATCCCAGATGGTGAGCCATCCTCCGGAGCTCAGCACCATCCGGAGACGATCTCTAAACGACCCTTCGCGTGCCCCTGGTTTCAGATGTTCGTCTTCGGCGAAGTCCAAGATCCTACGACTGAGACCGTGAACCTTGTGGAAGATATCATCCGTGGTCAAATCATCGAACTCGTATGTATCCCACTTCCACTCCTTGGTCCTCTCTCATGACACTAATTCTCGTGGCGCGCGTGACCGAACGAACACTCCTTCAATCCCATCACCTTCTCACAACGTTTGCAGATCGTTCAAGCGCGTAATCTGGCTAGCAGACGCGGGGCACGGTACCTCTCCGCCGAGGACCTCATATTCCTCATCCGACACGACCGTGCGAAAGTGAACCGGCTTCGAACGTACCTCTCGTGGAAGGATGTCCGGAGGCATGCCAAAGATTCTGGCGGAGACGGTGGCGCGGGGATGGAGGTCGAGACGCTAGAGGATGGCGCTGATGGTGAGCTCTCTTCGCAGTTACTGGTATTCTCGGTGCTGACGAAATGGTTGTTTAGATAAGTTGAACGCAAAGGCGCAGAAGATTACCATAAAGCTCCCTTGGGAGATTTTGACAATTTACTCGGAAGTGCTGCCGCAGGATGATGAAGAGGATGAGGACGATATCGAGGCACACGAAGCCTCGGTTTTAAGGCTAAAGGTGGGTACAGATGAATGTATCCTTACGGATAAGAGACTTGATTTCATGCCTAAATTTGTAGGAAGCGGATGATGTTACGAGGCAGATGACGAGAGAAGAGTATCAACACTACTCAGACTGTCGACAAGCCTCATTCACATATCGTAAAGGTGGGCAAAATATCGCATATTCCCCTTCTCCCAATAGCATCACTTTGTAACCACGATAAATCTCAAGCCAAACGATTCCGCGAATTCCTCAACCTCCCCTCTCACCTCGACCTCCGAGCCAACGATGACACGGTCGACATCGTCGGTTTCCTCGCGTTCGAAATGGTTCGATCCCTAACAATCGCCGGACTCGAGGTCAAAAAATCCCTAGAAGAATCCTACCTCCACGAGGATTACACCTCTTCCCCGGTTTCGGGTAAGCGGAAGTTGGGTATGTCGGGAGATTCTGCGAACAAGCGAAGGAGGGAGGATTCGCCCGAGAGCGAGCAACCGACGGCGTTACCGGCCTGTTCGTTGTTTTTGCCTCCGCCTGAGGCTAGGACACCGCTTCGGCCGGAGCATATACAAGACGCGTTTGCGAGGATGCAAGGAGATTGGTCTCAACGACGGACGGCAGGTATGAGAAATTGGAGAGGCGGGTTGGTTAGGACAGGTGTTTCCCTCATCTAGTGGGTTCTTCCCCTCTGGGTATGTATTCGCGTTTGTGTGTGTTTTCCATTTGTACACTGGGTTTATAGGTAATACATTCATTTTACACCCTCTCCCCCTTCCGTCGTGGTCACCGGTTTACCACCGACAAACTGTTTGGTATCAAACGTAGAAAACGGCATCCCCGACCTTAAAACAGAAGCGAGGCGGCCACGTCGACGTTCCCACCTGACGCATCTAGGGATTGCATCGCCACCTCCCTCGTTACGCCCAAGTCCATCAACAACTTGATACTCGATTCCGGGTACCTGGAAGCTGGTGATTGTTGGGTTTGCGATTGTTGTGCTTGGGATTGAGACCTCTCGGCTTGTGTCTTTGGAGGAGCACCGAGCGTGTTCCCGTGCCCAGGGAATGACGAATCCTGGGTCTGCCCTGTCGAGGCATTGGGATTTGACGATCCCGATCCAGACGGTTGAGAGCTCGACTCCCGATCGTCGCCTTGTTCGAACACACGAGCCTTCTCCGGAAGTTCGTGCTCAGCTAGGAACTTCACCTCACGCCCCTGAATCCTGAGCACGCCCTTCTCGAGATCTATGCAGGCTTGATGCGCTTTTAGCATGTCCAGACCGAATAACAGGTCGACGTCCCTTCCCTACCCAGCAGAATGAGAGAAATGGAAGGTCGAGAGGTGAAGAAATTACCTCCATGATCGTGAACGAGCAAGCCAAGAACAAGTCTTGAACCTTCATTTGGGCACTGTGAACCCGTCCGAGAATCTGGGCGGTACCCACTCCTCGAGCGACACCAGAGAACCGCCTATCGACGAGTCGCATGATGCTATTTCCCAAACAAACGATGGTTAAATTGCCATGGAGGGTGAGGAGGGGAAGTTGTACTCACTTGCAAGCTTCAGCGCATTCCGGGCTCACTGGAGTAGTCGTTCACATTAATGTCTAAAATTTGGTACACAAAACCTCACTCACTGATTGTCTGTTGGGCACCACTATCCACGAAAGCCTTCAACGGTACACCGTTTACCTCAATTGGAATACTAAATGGAGCAAAACGGATCAGCGCAACCTGACGATGCATTCAAGGAAGGAACGGGACCGACTAGAGCATAGTGACTCTCCCAAATGCCTCGGGGCTGTACTCCAATGCGTGGTCCATATTTTCCAACACGGCCTGTTGCCTGATCGCCTCTTCGATCTTTCGTTGTGCTTCGACGTCGAAAGGGTCAGCCTCGAGTCGGTCCATCTCCCGTTGACGTTCGAGTTCAGCGTCCGCTTGCATTTGGCGGAACTGACGTAGTAATTGGGAGAATCGGGCGGGGTCAGAGCGTGCGGCGTTTGCCAGCTCTGGTTGAGACTGAGTATATGAGAACCGCGTAAGCTGTGTTTTTTTTTCAAGTAGAGCCAAAAGGTTGTAGAGACGTACGTGTTCGAGCTGCCGCATAAGATTTGGGTCACCCAAGATTTGGAGACGCATCATCTCGGCGTCCTGCTGCATCGATTCTGAACTGCGAAAACAGATGAAGAACGTTATCGAATGTACGGCAAAGAAGATACCCATGCACTCGCGTTCCAGCGACATTTATCTTTCTCCTCAACAACAGGATCGCCTTGTTGCCAACCCCGAACTCTTTCATGGTGGATTTTGGATTGGAAAGGTCTCTCCCTTCATACGAGATGCTCTGCTCGGCCACTGGGATTCCGGACTATGACCGATAACGCGAGTCCCGCCAGAGAATAAATACGCGACCGAATGAGATTGGACGATCAGCTGTGTTTACGAGACACAAGGATAACGAGATGGAAGGAATCGAATGAAAGCGTGTAGTGAACTGACCTCGGCCTCCAACAGAGCCATCACGTTCTCCAATTCCATATTCTCGTCAATCTCGACCACATAGTACTCTCCGAGTTCAGTGGAAAAGGTGAGCTCCATGGCGCTCCTGAAGTTGGGTTTATGGTAAGGTTGTAGAAATGGATTTAGAGGGAAAAGAAGGGGTAAAGGTGGGTTGCGGAGAGGCGGGCACCGGACAATCGATCATGATCACCTTTGAGAAAGTGGTGCACAGCCACTGCGGGACGAAAGTCTAGAAGGATCGAGAGAGAGAGAGTGTGTGTACTTGGCTGAGACGCTCTGTGTTCATGCTGCATGAGGGTGAATTACTAGTACACCAGTGATCCAGAAACAAAAACGATTGTGTAGAGTATGCAACGGATGTGGGAAGAGGAAATAGTCAACGATGGAAAGCTCTGGATCCACGCCTGAGGCTGTCACGGGCAAATGTAGTCCTGGGAAGAGTGGTGCACGTGAGCGGGGAAAACATCACAGAGGGGGAGAGGTGAACGAACAATCTAGAGGGGCCTGCAGCGGTTGTGGGACGGGTAGCAAAGTCACTCTCCATGGTAGAAGCGGAGAGACTAGCATCTATAAGGAGGTTGAGTTGAAGAGGGAAGGGCAAAGCTAAGGACAGAATACTGACCACTGAGGTCACTGAAACTGGAAGCAGATGAACCGTTGTTGCTGTCTCTTTCGCTGTTCTTCTGTGCCATTCCAATCAGACCACCAAAGCCTTGGGGCTGTGCTTGTCTGTGCGAGAGAGCGGGAGGGCTGGACGACTTGGCAGCGACGGCGTGCCGATGGGCGGGTTGCTGTGCCTGGCGCCGTTCTGGGGATGGGGATGGAATGGAGGGGATTGAACCCTGGGGCGATCCTACACTCGAAGTGCTGGGACTGCTCGAGTCGAGTGAGGTATAGTTACTCAAGGCCCTGTGGGGATCTCTGGACGGCCGCTCTGTGCGTTGGCGTGGGCGGGATGTCCGGACCAGACCGAGTTTGTCGCCAGTGATCATTGTCTGGAGGTTGCGCAGCTTCTGGTCCAAGGCCTCCTGCTCCTCCAACTGACGCTCGGCTTGTTCTGATGCATCAAGTTCAGCGTCCGAGTCATCATCGCTGCCAGCGGAGGAGGAGCGTGAACGGGCGGCAGGTCGTCTGGGGGGACGTGCAGGAGGACGGTCTTGGAGAGTCATAATAGAGGAAGAGGAGACCTTCAGGGCAGCATTTGGAGGAGCAGGAGTCAGAGAGTTCAATCTGGCACGAAGACCGAGAGGAGTCGTGAGTCGCGTGGAGGTGATTTGGCCTGAGAGCCGAGAAATGGGAGTGGGCCGTGCAGTCAGATGATCTGGACTGGGAGAGGCAGCAGACGGGTCAGGGTGGGTGGGGCTGAGTGCGACCTTGATGCCCTGCAAGCCCCTCAAATCCTCCTCGTAGCGGGTCTGTGCGCGGTAGAGGAGATAAGGCAGTGGAACCTGGAGATGCGCGGCAAGACCTGGCCAGTCTGTTCCGCCGTTGTCGGTGGCGCGCGAATGAGCGATGACCTCCCAGAGGACTTTCTCCTTGTCCTGGTTCCATTCGACCTGAGGACGGTTTAGTGCAGGGAACACACTCCCCCGACCGTACACTCGCTCACCTTTGGTGGGTCCGAGCGGGGGTCGTCTGGCCTGTTGAACGGAACTCTGACTATCACCCTCACATTCAACGGAGCCATGCGGAAGATTCCGAATGCGGAGCGTGGGCGGAAAGGGGATATTACCGGATATGGCAAGTTGAGTCTCCCGGTCTTTGTTTGGCATTTAATCAGCTCTGCTTTGCTCTTCCCTGTCATGGTTGGAATAATCCTGTCACAGTTGGTTTCGAAGGAAGAAGGAATTCCAAACACGGTCTGTGGCTCGATTCTCTTCCTTTCCCAACTTTCGCTCATGGATTCCCCCCAGCCGCCCCGTTCGAAACGCGCCGGAGTGTCTTCGGTCACTGGCCCGCCTCTGTCTCCGGATGAGCTCAAGGAGCAGCATGGGATCAAGGCAATCGACTACGCCTACCACTCCAAGCTCGCCCCAGTCCCTCCTCTCATCCACAGACAGGCCCAGCCGAGCATCGAGGGCGACTCTTCCCAACCAAGACCGCGTGCTCTTCAGCGCGTGCCCACAGAGATAATCGACGAAAACTCGCAACCATCTTCCCAAGGCTACAACAACTCTCGCCTGCTGGCCAGGAATCCAAATGCACTCGAGCGTTCCCCTCGTCGTCTCAGATATCCCCCCGCTGACGCTCAGACGACCACCGCCGCCGGCCCGAGCAACGCTGCGCCCATCCCCCCCTCTGCAGGTCAGGTTGCATGGCCACAACACCCCTCTTCTCATTCGCCTCTTCGTTACACCCCGGGTGTCCCCACAGAGATCACCCAGCTGGATCACAAGAGCAAGGCAAATGAACTGATCCCCATGGACGTAGACGATGACGCGAGATCAACAACGCCCACGCCTGCCCCACGACTTGCATCACCTTTCGCCTTGCCTTTGCCTACCCTCGCGAAGATCAGCCCAATCGTCCCAACACCCCCTTCTACTCCTCCACTCCCGCCTAAGCAGGTGTTGCCTATACCCAGGAACAACGGTCTCACTAAACGTACCTCTTTGGCATCCGGATCGCGTTCTATCATCAGACGTTCTTCATCATCCCATGTACTTACCGGTCACCCACCAAGGTACTACCTTAGAAAGAGGAAACCCCCCGCCGCAGCCACTCCCATCGTCGCTTCTTCCTCCCAGGAGGCCAAGCCAAAGTCAATGTCAAGGACACGTCCCATTCTCCGAGGAGGATTATTGAAGGGTCGTTCCAAGAAGAAGGCTAACAAGTCATAACCCTGCAATCCCGGTGTACATACGCATCGTCGCCATACATCTTGTTGTTCGAGTAACGTTTGGGCTGTAGATCTTTTCGGACAGTTTGCAGGACCACAACACATTGTTGTATTTGCTATTATTCACCAGTTTACCCCTTATTTCTATCCATTCGTATGTACGTTGTTGTTCGAGTAAACTGATACTCGCGAGGATGATTCATCTCCCCTCATGCCCTTATCAGCCCCCTCATAAATACGATCGTGTCGACTATTTCCTGGCACGTGAGGTCTACAGCTTTTCGGACGCGCCATCCGTCCCGTCTTCCGTTTGGCTGTCTATCCCTTTCCTCCACCCTCTCATCCACCATGGCTTCTCTTGACGATTACGACGAGTTTGGAAACTACATTGGTGCAGACCTTGACTCTGACGACGAGGACGATGACCAGCAGCAACAGTATTCTTATGCCGGTCCTTCACAACCCCAAGCTCAAGCTTCACGACCTCTGGAAGGTTTCGACGACGAGGACGAGCAGATGGCTGACGAACCTGGACCGGGGGCTCTTATGGAAATCGACGGTATGTTATCTCGTTTGCCACCCTTAAGGTTTAATCATCCTTTCCGAATCAAAAGAATCCGTTTCTCGACGCGCTTCAGACGTTTTATTCGACCCGGGGTGTCCGTCTAGTTGCTGAAATCATACGTCTACAATCACAGAACCCGTCCATAACGCTGTAATCCTTCACGAAGACAAGCAATATTACCCATCCGCGTCCGACGTGTATGGCCAGGACGTCGAGACCCTCGTCCAGGAGGAAGATGCTCAGCCACTCACCGAGCCCATTATCGCTCCCGTAAAATCTAGAAAATGGGTCGTCGAAGAGAAAGACATGCCAGAGACGAGATTTGACAAGGCCTTCCTCCTCAATGCCGCCGCGTTCCCCGAATTTGTCAGGAATGTCGCCGTCGTTGGCCATTTGCATCACGGAAAGACGGCTTTGTTGGATATGCTCGTCTTTGAGACTCACAAAATGACTTGGGATGCCGATACCCAGGTTGGTCCACGTCCCATTCACCTCTTTGTCCCAACATAACTCAGAATCATCGCCTACAGACGCGATATACTGATACGCACGTCCTCTCTCGTGAACGAGCAATTTCCCTCAAATCGTCTCCCATGTCTTTTATCCTCGGTACCTCGGCCGGAAAGTCTCATTTGGTTCATGTCATCGACACCCCCGGTCACGTCAACTTTTTGGACGAAGTTGCCGCCGCTATTAGGTTGGTTGATGGCGTTCTACTTGTCGTAGACGTTCTCGAAGGGGTATGTTCCTATCTGTCATTCTGGTTTCCTCTGAACTGATCTTCTGGGATTTCTCGTCTATTCCAGCTCATGGTAAATACAGAAAAGATCATCCGACACGCTCTTCAGGAGGGCGTCAAGATCACTCTTGTCGTAAACAAGCTCGACAGGCTGATTCTTGAATTGAGGATTAAGCCTGCCGACGCCTATTACAAGGTTAAGCACACCATCGAGGAAATCAACACTTTTATCAGGCAGGTGTTCCAACCTGCCCGCAAATTTTGGATTGTTGACCAGCTTTTCAAGCTCTATCGACCCTGACCCTGCGCTGAGGCTGAGTCCAGAAAATGGCAATGTGGCCTTCGCGAGTACCGACATGCACTGGTGCTTCACCCTCCGATCTTTTGCCCAGATGTACTCCGAGGCATACGGCCCCCTCGACGTGAACGCGTTTGCCGATCGCCTCTGGGGAGACATCTACTTCTCTCCTTCTACTCGCAAATTCACCCGAAAGGCTGAGGATCCCGAAACACCGCGGACTTTTGTTCACTTCATCCTCACCCCTTTGTATAAGCTGTACTCGCAGGTCCTGAGTGAAGACACCGACACTCTCAAGGAGACTTTGGAAGTTTTGGGTATCTCGTTAAAACCAGCCATGTTCAAGATGGATGTCCGGCCATTGCTGAAGGTTATCACTGGCCAATTCTTTGGACCTGCCACTGGGTTGGCGGACATGATCGTGGAACATATACCATCACCTCTTGAGGGGACTGCTTCCAAGGTATCACCTGCTAGATCAGTCCATTTGACCTTCTCCCCGCTTACTTGGCTTGGTTGCAGGTCGAGAGGACGTACACAGGGCCCCAGACGTCAGAGTTAGCGAAGTCCATGAAAACTTGTGATTCCGATGGTCCGGTAATGGTTCAGATTGCCAAGTTGTACCATACAACGGACGCACAAAGCTTCAGGGCGTTCGGACGAGTCATAAGCGGAACGTTAAAGAAAGGGTTAGAGGTTAAAGTCCTTGGAGAGGGCTACTCCCCAGAGGACGAGGAAGATATGGTCAAGGCGATTGTGGAGGATCTGTGGATATCTCAAGCCAGGTAACATCGCTTTTCAAAATTCAGGCCGTTGATTCACGCTCGACTCTCTTGGTAGGTATTTCATCCCTGCTGAAGAGATTCCTGCCGGAAATCTCGTTTTGATCGGAGGTGTCGACGCCTCGATCTCAAAAACCGCCACCCTCGCTTCCGTTGATTCCGATTATTCCGACGAAGAGCTATACATCTTCCGCCCTCTCAAGCACGCGACACAATCTGTGCTTAAAGTGGCTATCGAGCCTGTTGCGCCGTCGGAACTTCCCAAGATGCTTTCAGGTCTTCGATCCATTAACAAATCTTATCCCTTGGCTGCCACCAAGGTTGAGGAGAGTGGCGAGCATGTGTTGATCGGCACCGGGGAGTTGTATCTGGATTGCGTGCTGCATGATCTGAGGAGGTTGTTCGCCGAGATCGAGATCAAGGTTTCGGATCCGGTCACAAAATTCTGTGAGACGGTGTTGGAGACGAGCGCACTAAAATGCTACGCTGATACACCGAACAAAAAGTACGGACAACGCTTTTCTTCTCTGCATGGATTTATGAAGGTTGTTAAATCGTCTTCTGCAGGAATCGACTGACGATGATCTCCGAACCTCTGGAACGAGGTATCGCGGAAGATATCGAGACTGGTCGTGTGACAATGAGGATGACTCCTAAAGAGCGAGGGACGGTCTTCCAGGAGAAATACCAGTGGGATCTCCTCGCATCGCGGTCAATATGGGCATTTGGACCGGACGAGAGCGGGTCGAATATCTTGCTTGATGATACACTGCCGAGCCAGGTTGACAAGAAAATGTTGGTTTCCGTCAAGGAGCACATCAAACAAGGCTTCCAGTGGGGAGCGAGGGAGGGGCCGTTGTGCGATGAACGTGTGTGCTCTCTTTCCTGTTCTGTTACCTTTGCTTGGGTTGACAGATTTTTGGTCTCCCAGCGATGCGCAACGTCAAATTCAGGATATTAGATGCCAGTCTTGCGGCTGAACCGATTTACCGAGGGGGTGGACAGATCGTCCCTACTGCCCGCAGAGTCTGTTACTCCTCATTCCTCATGGTGCGTTTTACTCTCGTGGTTAGCGTTTAGCCCTGACCGAGAAATCGGACTCTGCAGGCTACACCCCGGTTGATGGAGCCAATTTACTACGTCGAGGTGCAAGCACCAGCGGATTGCATCTCGGCAGTGTATACTGTACTAGCCCGGCGACGAGGACATGTCACTCAGGACATACCTAAGGCTGGCTCGCCGCTGTACACCGTCAAGGCACTCATCCCCGTCATCGATGCTAATGGATTTGAAACCGACCTTCGGACGGCGACACAAGGTCAAGCGTTCTGTCAGCAAATCTTTGATCACTGGTCAATTGTTCCTGGGGACCCAACGGATAAGAGTATAAAATTGAGACCGCTGGAACCCGCCAGTGGACAGGCGCTTGCGAGGGATTTGGTATTGAAGACGAGGAGGAGGAAGGGTTTGGGAGACCAGATTGCGGTCTCGAAGTATTTGGATGATGAGTTTGTGGTGAGTGGCTGTTTGCTCGCGTTTTTGTGGTTGTGGTTGTTGATCATTCCTTTGTGTGGTGTAGCTTGCCCTTTCGGCGTCGGATCACGCGGATCTGTTAGGATAGCTGAAGGGTTGATGTACCTGTTCACTTGCTTACTCGTGTTGCCATGGTGTGATGAATACTGCTAGAAATATAATCACCTCGCTTTTCCTTTGCCCGCCTTCATCGACCACCCCTCCGAACCTGGTCAAACTCCTCACGTTTCCACTCGTTCGAACCGCCAACGCTCAACATGGGCAGGCAAACCATAACCGACAGGAGGGCGTCGGTGATTTCTTTCCCCTTGCTCAGCAAGTCATGATGGGGATTTCGTTGGACGACTTTTTCTATTTCTGGATACCTCCTGGCTCTTCCTCGCCTGAGGTTCTGTCTGGTAACACCTGCCGTGGCCGCCCCGAATTCCCGAACAGCACATGGAAACGTGGAGCGACGCAGCTTTGTGTGTCCATAGTTTGTGGGAGATGTGGGTCCAAGTTGTTTACCGGTGTTTGTCCAAAGTTGAAATCGCAAGTTCAAAAGCCCAAGCGCGCCATTCTATGTTGGTTCAACACGTCGCTTATTCCCCGAGGCACCTTACGACAAGTAGATCCTCTCTCTTCCGGGGGATATTCCCTTCGTCGCTCCTTTGCCCACCAGGGATTCACGAACCCTCCACCGACAGAAACGACACACGACATCCCCCACGCACCCTCGAAAATGATTCCGCTTGTTCCTACACTTGTTCTTGCTTTTTTGTCATTTACTTGCTCAGTATTCGTTATCCTTCGCATCGTCATTCCCATTCTTCCATCTCATCCCTTGAGCAGATCCACGGTACGTTTTTGCCTTCCCGAGTCCTCTCCGTCGTAGCGTGGCTGCTAACGAAGGGCATATAGTCCGAATTTGGTCTTCCGAACCTCAAGAAGTTGGTGCCAGCCGACAAGACCCACCTCTGGATCGCTGCTTGCGACATTCTCGCTATTATCGCCTTCGTTTGGCAAGTCGTCGCGGAGTCCCTCGGTGGTCCAACCAACTATGCTGCCGGACTCGACCCACTCGCTGCTGTCCGACTTTGGTTCGCTAGCACCATTAGGGCCACATGTGTCTTTGTCATTATCGCCACGAGTCTTTTTCGTGTTCGCCTCGCCCGTCCCGTCGACTTTGGTAAATTCCACTGGCTTATTTGGGGACCTATGCTTCTCCTCATCGTCTCCTCGACTACCGTTGCTGGCAAGTTTTTGTGTTTGTTCTTCTTTGTTTCTTTGACCCTTACGTCCTGTGGTAGGCGTTCTTGCTGGTACCAATATCCCGAGTTTCTTCATTGGAATAATCGCCTACACTTCCTCTCTCACCTTCCTTGGTATTGTTGTCCTTGCTGGTCTCGTTGGCACTCTCGTGACCATCCGCCGCAACATCACAGCTGCTGAGCTCGACGACTCCTGGCCACCCATGCGCCAAGTCGATGAGAGGCGCCACTCCTTCGCTCAGGAGGATATTGATGCCTTGAAGGACGGTTCTTCGTGGATTACCTCTGACGCTGGTGGTTCCGTCTCTGCCTTCTCTTTCTCCACCTACCAGACCCACACCCGCAAATCTTCCGACAGCTCCAGCAACCCCCACCATGGATCCATTATTCCCAAGCCAAACTTCCGGCTTGACTCTGAGATTCCCAGTTGTACCCCCTCAGTCCCTCCCATCTCTCCTCTCCCAGCTCCCTACAGGCCTGCCTCCCCTACCTCCGCGAGTGTGTGCGATGACCCCGATCCCTTCCGCCGGATCGTCGGTAACGACCCCCGAATTCGCAAAGGATCTCAAGTTTCGTGGTTAACCGAGCCCTCGGTTGCTCCCAGCACCGTTACCGCCTGGTCATTCACCACGACCGGCCCTCCCTCTCGTCCAAATACTCCTGGCACGCCCTCCCATTCCACCGTAGATCTTCACGCCGAAATTCAATGTCCCGCCGTTCCTTCCCGCCCACAGACTCCCGTTGTCAGCTCTGCCCAAGTGTTGGGTGGGCATGGTCTCTCGGATGTTTCTCTCACTGAGAAGCAGGCTGGTTTGTTGGCTGTTCCGGAGGGTGATTTGGACGCCAGTGCCCCCCGTGTCATGGCCTGGTTCGTCAGTGTGTTGCTTCCATGCGTAGGCTTTATTTACATCCCGTGTCGGATAACATGTCCTGACCTCCCCTGTAGGCTTTTAGCCTCCCGTACTTTGTCTCGATCCATCTCACTGGTACCGCTTCCACCGCTGCTTCCATTTTGATGGTCCTTGCCATCACTTTTCCCTCTCCGTTCTTGGCACTCAGCGTCTTAAACAAGTGGTCTCTCCCCATTCCCTCCGGGCTTTTCGGGTCGACTGCTCATTCAATGCCCGAGCTCGCCCGCACTTCTTCCCCTACTATTGTCCGTCCTTGGTCCAACGAGAACAAGAGGAGTGGGAGTATCACTGTTGTCGAAGGTCGCCGCAGTGGTGACGTCTGGGTTGCTAACAGCGATGCCATTGATGGCAAGAACAAGATCAGTCGTGCCTTCGAGATGCTAAATGCGAGGCCAAAGATGTCCGTTCTTCCTCGGGGGAACATTTCTGTCAAGAATATGGGCGGGGAGCTCACTTCCTCTCTCCCCTTCCAGAGTGCCTCGAACTCCGTCCCTACCACTCCGGTGTCTGAGAATTTGGAAGAGTTTGGTAGGAGAGAGTCGAAGGCTTCTCCCAATCGTTCTGGCACTGACGAGACCACATTGCACACCGCCCGCGTCATGGTCGCTCAGAAGCACTATTCGGCTCTCGCTATGACCGTGGTCGTTCCTCCGTCTCCTGGTCCCGGAGGGAAGCCGTTCGCCACTACTCCCGATGAGATGGAGACCACCGGTATTGCCAGCGATGTCGCTGTATACGAACGCACCGAGGGACGTTCCCATTGTCGCACCAGGTCCACTTCTTCCATTTGCACCTCCGGGTCCCGTAGTGCCATCAACCCATCTCTTGCGTCGCCCCTCTCCCCTACTCCACCCTCTGTCAAGGCTGCTCGCACAATGGTTCACAAGCGATCCTACTCTTCTGGAATTTCTATGGCCGAGGTCGATGCCTCATCGGCCAGTATGCCTCTTAACCTTGTTCCCGGGTTGAAGATCGGAGAGAGGCTCTCGACTGCTTCCCACATCAGGGGAAGTATGACCGGCAAGACTTACGATGATTTCCTTGTCGGTCTCCAATTTGGCGGACCGCCGGGGGAATTCTCATCCCCGGAATTTCACTCCACTCCCGCCGCTAATGGCAAGAAAGTCGGCCAGAGGACCAAGAAGGCCGGTCACGAGAGACAGCACCTCAGCTTACCCAGTCTCATCCTTGAAAAGGATGGTGTCCATGATATCTCTACCCGGAGCCCCGAGGTCAACAATGGACTGGATGCCCTTGCTCAGGAGAGGAGAGCTCATGAGGTCGATGAGCTTCCTCGTTCCCCCTCTCCCTTCCGTATCCAAGATCCTGCTACTCCTCGTTCTCCAATGGCCACCCTTATCAACGCATTGGATACTGAATTCAAGCTCGGTCTTTTCGGCATTGACGAAAAGATCTCCTTGGACTTTGACGTCTCCGAACCATTGGCTCACAGTACCCCTCATAATCCCCCGAACCATTCCCCCGCGTCTAAGATGAAGACGACGAGAGGTAACCGACGCTCGATTATTGCATATATCACATCTAACGAAAACGCCACCAACGAGAACACGATCCGCAAGTTTCTTTCTCCTTCCAAGCGCTTGGCCGAGATTTCATCGCGAGCGGCGAAAACTTTGCCCAGGAACATGCGCAAGATCAACAAGAACGTTTCGTCCACGACAAATACCACGGCCATCACGGTATTCCTCG
>Ga0307515_10000837_pt1 | contig 70694 bp, 63 predicted proteins | sample 17_EM_MG_FD_194513 | JGI IMG/M metagenome (GOLD analysis project Ga0307515, IMG submission 194513) | Populus trichocarpa ectomycorrhiza microbial communities from riparian zone in the Pacific Northwest, United States - 17_EM | ecosystem: Host-associated > Plants > Roots > Unclassified | place... | reverse complement strand
GCGCCGCGCTGTGGTTCCTGCGATTTAGCTTCTTGTCCGTAGTCATCGTGTCCATCATGAGTTGATCGTGGACACGATCGTTGGTGGCTCACCCTCCGACTTCAAGATGGCATGCCAAGCCGCTTACGCTGGAGTTCCTGGTCCGGGGGTCCTCCCAGAGCATTGCGTCGACGCTCCTCACGAAGGCGCGCGGCGAGAACGCGAGCATCAACGCACTCTCCCGAAGTTCTGTCGCAACTGAGCTCGGCCAGCCCGCGGCCAGCTACCTGCAAGGCAACGCGAAGACGCCCTGGCCATGCCTACGGCAGGCCGAGGATGTCCAATCGCGCCGGGTGGAAGAAGTAGGGTTCGTCACGGTTGAGTTGCGTCGGTCCGATCTGGTCCACAAAGACGTCGAGCAACCGTTGGAAATCGAACAACCGATGTGGGCCGTAGCACATCTGGAGTAGCAGCTTTGGATCTTGCGCGCGCCTACGCCACTCGTCGTTCTCCCACCAAGTGTCCATGTCCGGGCGCACTGCCGCCAGGAGTTCGCGGACCGTCGCCCATCCACGGGAACTGGCACCATCAGCAGATCGGAACTCCAGCTGGACGACCGGCCCGCCGAACAACTCTGCCGCCATCCTCCGACACTCGTCCACGTTGCCGTGCGAGTAGCCACCGGGACACAAGGCGACCCAGGTGGCCATCGAACGTGCCAGCTGTTCGTCGGTGAACGGCTCGCGACGCATTCCATCCCAAAGGCGTGCGAGCCCCTTCATCACATCGTCCTGGTGAGGGAAGTCTTGCGCCGCGCCCGTAGGCTCAAGCAGCCAGTGGATCGCGTGGGAGCGCGCATCGGGATGACGCCGCAGGCCTGCTCGAATCCGGCACGCGCGCGCTTGTAAAGCGCGCTTGGCGCAACACGGAGATCGATTGCGAGCTGGATCTGCACGTGCCTGACGTCCGCCAACCGCTCGTCTGCCACGACGAGCCAGTCCGTCGCTGACGACCAGCTGTCGTGCATCGGCAGATCACCACCTCGAAAGCATTCCTTCAAGAAGAAGCTGGGCGCCGGAACAGTCGCGGCGCGGCCAATCCGCGCGCCCTTCGCCTGCATCTCGTCCAGCATCCGGGTGATGTGGACGTTGCCCTCCAACTTCTTCTCGTTGTCGAAGAACTGGTCCAGCAGGATCTCCAGCGGACTACGTCGCGCCGGGTACACGATGTCCCGGGTCGGAAACGACGGGGGGCCCGTGTAGGGGAACTCGATCCGATCCATTGGATACACCACATCCCAGTTGACGGCGCACTCGAGGAAGACTCCGGCCTGGGCGTGCATGCGCCAGAGGTTCGTAACGTCGGGCCGAACGAAGTTCAGATCGGGCAGTTCGGGCTCGTCGTCGGATGCCTTTCTGACCTCCTTCTCGAGCGCCCACACATCAGCAAGATCATCGAGGTTCAGACAGTAGATGCAGCCGGTGGTACCCGATTCGACCGGGCCTTTGGAGTCCGCCGCAAAGAACCCTGCGACCGCGGGATCCGTCGTAAAGTCAATCAGGTGGGTGGGTATCCCATGGTGCTGCGCAATGGCGAGTTCCGCATCGGCATCGTCAGCGATGGCCGCCAATCCCGGAGTGCGGTGTATCCATTTCAGGAAGCGCGACATGCGCGCCTGGAAATTCGACTCCTGCTCCTCGGTACCGTTATGCAGGAGACGAAACAGCGACGAATACGGAGGCCAACATTGGACCTGTCCGCGGAACCATTGATATCGACCTTCGGCCTGCCACTTCTGCGCCAGCGCAATCGCCTCGTCGACATCGGCGACCCTATTCACCCTCGCGCCGGGATCGGGTTGGAGCATCACGTCCGACGGCGAACCTTTGCTGTCCATATTGCAACTCCAAGAAGTGGTCTGCTCCGCAACTCTGACGGGTGCACGCCCGGGCAACAACCCCCTGTTCGCAGCGGACGAACGGCTTCGACCACAGGTTGATCGCACGGCCGGCGTCACGCGCTAGGCTGAGGCATCTCGACATGGAACGCAGGATGCAAGGCGGCGGCGGATCACCGGCACTAGGTCGTCGAGAATCGGCAGCATGTGCCTACGTGGATTGGCATGGCGATTCCGGCCCTTCGGGTCCAACAGCGTCACGGTGGCGCCGGACACGTCCACTTGCTTGGATGTCAGGCGCAGCAATTGGGGTGGCCGCTGGCCGCCGAGATACATGCAGGCCATCAGCGCGTCCCGCGACGGGCTTTCGGGTGCGGCTTGGAGGCGGCGCCAGAAGGCGTGACGTTCTCCGTTGCCGCTCTCACGATGGGATGCTCATCAGCCTCAAACGGATCAAATCCCCGCTCTTCCAACCTTTCCGCTTGCCGGGCAAAGTACGTATTGAGCATGTTCCGAAGCGCTTGCGCGTAGCCGGGACGCACTACTTCAAGGCACTCGATAGTCAGGCTGTCCGGCAGACCGATCAGCGCCCGCAATAAGTGCGGCGAACGGAACTTCAGTTCGCGGTTTCGAGCTGCGTCGATCTGCTCCGCAATCGATGCAGCAACATGCTCGCCAAGCCGTGCCGTTCGAGCACCGGATGCGGGATGAACCGAAGTCGACAATGAGAGCGGCTTCGGCTGCGGCAGCATCGAGCGCAGGTAGTCCGGAAGGTCGTTGTGCGACCGACCGATGCCTACCGCTCGAATGTTGAAGCCCATCGAATCGAAGTGCGCCTGGAACTCTTGCTTCTGTAGGTCCGGGACCAAGCAGTAGTCCCAGTGACCTGCGACCCTTGCGCGCGGACCGTAGCGCTCAAGCAAAAGGCCGAAGTCGGGGTCTCCGAGGCCATTGACGCCGCAGCCGACATAGACCCAGATATTCGTCTTCCAGAAAGCGACGAGATCATCTCGATATCGCTCGTCGCGTGCGATACGCTCATATGACTTCCAGTCCAATATGATCGTTTCGAGTTCGTCTGTCTCGGACCAAGTCACGGGCGTCAGCCGTGCATCGGCCCCAAGCAGCAGGCCGTCGTAGTTCGTGGTCGCCAGCAAGTTGCCGAGCCGACGGATGTCAGACAGCGCATTGAGCAGGTTGCAATCACGTGCTTCAATCGTGCCGACAGTTCGCTTCAACCAGTCGGCAAAGTGCTGCGATCCGGCCCCGCCCAAGCCCCGGGCCACCTCCTCGGCAGCCGAAATGAAGATGTGCGTTTGCGGCGAATGGCGCATCAGCATCAAGTGCGCATCAGCAACGGCCTTCTCAATCAGGCCACGTTCATGAAGCCACACGAGTCCATCTTCAAGCAGTCCGGTCCACGAAGCGTTGGGGTGCGGGCTGTTCGCACTTGCGTCAAAGCTCGCCGCAATTGAAACGCCGGTCCCAGCGACGACGACTGCGCGCCCTCCCTGGATACTCTCAACCAGCTGGCTCTCGTCGGGGTGCACCACCGTTGTCTCCTCGCCCCTCGATCGTTTTGCCAACCTCGAGGCGCCTCGCCTGCCTCAAAGGGTAGCACGTCAGGTACGCGGCACGAAGGAGGCTTTGACTTCGGATCTGCACCAAGCGAGGCGGCCAAGTCTATCGAAGGTTGCCTTCTGGGAACTCAAGGGCAGTGACTTTGCGAGGTCGTGCCTGTTTAGCACGCCGGCAACCTCTGCGTGTCTGCTCTTGGCTAGGCAATCTAGCTCCAGCGACGATCAATATTGGGGCGTGGACGGTCTGCCGGCCGCCCGCGGCGAGAGGCAGCGATGCGGAGGTTAGCCGACGATCCTCTTGCCCCTCCCGCTTTCGGCTGCGTTGCCGCCGTTCGCGAGATCTAGAGGCGCCGCGCGGCATACCTCATTGACGAGGATGCCGATGGCGCCGAGCTTTTCCGGCATGTAGTCGTGACCATCGTAGTGACGCGCCTGCACGCCCGTCAGTCCGTGAGACTGAAGATGGCCCCGAACTTCGCGGCTGACGCCCTTAGCCGCGAGCAGCGTTTCGATGCCCGAGCGAATCCGCTTCAACTGAAAGCCTTCGATCGATTTGGCCACCATGCCGTTGGCCCAGCCAGCGAGCGTCCGCACGCTGATGGGCTTCTTGCCCGCCGTGGTCGAGATGGCGAATTCACCTTCCCGCTTTGGAAGCGCCAAGTCTTCTCGAGCCAGTTTGACCAATGGAATCTGGTGGGCGCGCGGACCCTGCCCCGGCCTGCCCTTGCTGTCGAAGATGGTCAGCGCTTCATCGGTCACGTCGGTCCACTTCAGCCGCACGAACTCTTCGACGCGCTGGCCACCCGTCAGGAGATGCAGCCGCAAGACTGCTGCTTCGGGACCAGGCCTATCTGCGATTAGCTTCCAGTAAGCCCGCAACTCGGCTCTGGAAAACGGACGCTTGTCAGCCCGATCGAACTGCGGCGAGCGACGGGTCTGCGCCGCTGGGTTGAAGACCACTTCGAAGGACTTGAAGACCACCGGGATGGAAGCAGTGGTCCGCACGTCCAGCGCGCACTGGTAGGCCGCACGCAGGTAGGACCGCAGCTTGTTTGCGGTGCGCCCCTTGCCGGCCTCGATCAGCCTGCGCAGCATGTCAAGAACCTGGTCGGGCGTGAGGTCAACCGCGGGTGCCGCCGCAACGGTCCGCCAGGCCTCAGTGATGTGGCGCTTGAAGATCTGATCGGCATCGACGTGGCTGCGCCGTTCCTGCATCTTCAGGTGGGCCACGTAGGCATCAAGAAGCTTTTGCAGCGTGCGCTCCGACTTCGCTGCCTCGGCCACCTTCTGCGCGATGAAGGTCTTGCGCTTCTCGGCTTTCGCCTCCCGAAGTCCGCCCGTCTGGGCACGCTCTGCATGCACGTCGGCGAGTTCGCGACACCTCTCGAGCGCAGCAGCAAGGCCATAGCCGCGAGGTGTCGGCTGCAGCTTCTTCGGTGGGGCCGAAGGGTCGTAGACGCCGATCGGCTCGCGGCTCGTCTTGCCGCCGAGCGAATAGCGCCAGTAGAGCTGGACCGCGCCATTCGCGAGCTTGCGAGCCTGCAATGCACCACCTCGATCGAGTCGACTGTGCAGCGTCACGAATGCGCCGCTGTCGAGTGTTCGGATGGCCGCGGTAGCCGCTGAAACTTGATCTCTTGCCATAGTCCGTAGCTGATCTGGTGCCAGTCTGGTGCCAGTTTTGGCGGGAATGGTCCGAGATGGCTCGAGACGACTATGGACGTAAGCTGTTGATCTGTAAAGTGAATTTGAAAGGTGACTTGTATCAGGAGATCCCAGAAAATCCCATCCCCAGGGACTGTTAATCCGTAGGTCCCTGGTTCGAGCCCAGGTCGAGGAGCCACAAACAACAAGGCCTCGCACGAAAGTGCGGGGCTTTTGTCTTTCTTGGCGCGACTAAAACGTGACGGCTCCGTCACGCCCTGCCCTCTCCCGCTCTCGACTCGAGACGCCGCGTACGCCACAACTCCCGAGTGAGTGCCGAAGTACGCCCTACAAGCTGACCGCACCGGCCAGCTTGGACTGCGAGCGGCCGTAAGTCAGGCGACTCCAAAGCATCTCGAGCGGGCCGCGGTCATGGCGCTTCAGCCACCACACGCTCCAGGGCACCTGGATCAAGAAGAAGATCGCTAGCGAAAGTATGAAGCCCGCGGCCGGGCCAACCTTGTTGTACAGGCCAAAGCCCCAGCCGTAGAAGAGCGTCGTGCAGATGGCGGTCTGCATCAGGTAGTTGGTGAGCGGCATGCGGCCGGCCGCGGCGACCGGCGCGAAGCGCGTCGCCCATGCGGGAATCTGTGCCAGGCGTACGATCGTCAGCACGTAGAACAGCATCATCGCAACGCGACTCACCCAGTAGGTGACGCTGCCGAGCAGCTTGATCGGCGAAGGGCCAGGTTCGCGATTGAGTTCGAAGATGGTGGTGAAGACCGCGCCACAGACGATGCCCACGATCAGCGTCCAGAGGTGATATTTCCGGATCTGCGGCATCAACTCCGGAATGCGCAGTGCCCAGCGGCGGCGGCCGGCGAGCAAGCCGAGCAGCATGGTGAGCGCCATCTGCACGTAGAAGCCGAGCGAGAACCAGAGCGACCAGACGTTGTCATAGAAGTACTTGAAAGTGCGCAGGTGCTGGACGGTCGCGTCGTAGAAGCTGCCGTGCCCGAGGGCGATGTTGTCGCTTGTCTCGAAGCCCTTGGCAATCGCCACGTTGTGGGCGACGACATCGGGTGTCATCACCGCCAGCCGCAGCAGGCCCGAGATCGCCGGGTAGCAGAGGCACAGGCACGTCAGCATCACGATCGTGCGGTCGCTGGCGTGGCGCAGGCCGAACAGCAACACCAGGCCGAGGATGGCGTAGATGTGCAGCACGTCGCCGTTCCAGAAGATGCCGGCGTGGATCAGGCCGAAGACCGCGAGCACGATCAGGCGACGGGTGTAGATCATCGTCGCGTGCTCGGGATCGGCCTGCTGCATGCGCGTGAACTGGATCGTGAAGCCGATGCCGAACAGCATGCTGAACATGCTGTTGAACTTGCCCGAGAAGAGCATGTCGCGCGCGGCCTCGGCAAACTGGTCGATGCGGCCGGGCCACATGTGCGAGCCGTCGGACTCGGCGAAGAACGAGGTGCTGAACGCCGGCATGTTCATGATGAGGATGCCCATCAGCGCGAAGCCGCGCACGATGTCCAGCGTGAGGACGCGCTGCGATGTGGGCAGCGAAGCCACGGGCGATGCGTTCATGAGGCTCCCGGCGGTTGGCTGAAGCCACTCTAGTGGAGCAGGCGGCTTCACGCCATCGACAAACTAGGGGAGCGGAACGCACCCTGCCACGTCTCGAGTCCGGCTTTGGAGAAGACTGAGGCCTTCGCCGCCTCAACTCCTTGCGCTGCGTCAAACAAACAGCGTTTCCTTTCATCGAGCATGCGGCAAGCCCATAGCATGCGCTACGGTCTCTGGTCAGAGCCTGCGATTCGCATGCGAACGCTCAAGAGATGACAACGAACTCGCGCTTCGCAGTTTCATTCCCCTTCTCTTGTCTGCCCTTCTATTTCGTACTGTCAACTTCAACACGACTTCAACGCGCAGAGACCGTCTTCATGCAAGTCACTTACAAACGAGCGAGCAAGTTCACCCATGGAAACGTCTATGGGGCGTACAACCAGAAGCACTGATCCAGTGCTTGCTTGTCCTTGCTTCGCATCTTGATCCACTGCTCTGCCTCTGCAGGCGAACGGAAAGAAGTGATGAACAAGAGCTCTATGCGTTGTCGAGATGACAGCAGACCGAAGTCGATCTGGACCGACCGGCTGATTCCAGCGACCGTCCTGCTGATCGGCATCGCGCTGTCGGTCGTCGCCAGCCTCACGGTGCGAGAAGGCACGAGCCGCGAGGCGCAATCGCGCTTCGACACGGCTGCTGCCAACGCCACGGTGCAGGTCGAGAGGCGCTTCGCCTCCTACTTCGAGGTGCTGGTGGGGCTGCGTGCGATGTTCGACACGGTTAACGACGTGTCGCGCGAAGAATTTCAACGCTACGCCCAGGCACTGGCGCTCAAGCGCAACTACCCCGGCTATCAGGTACTGAACTTCGCTCCGTATGTTTCCGCGGCATCCAAAGATGCGTTCGAGAAGACACAACAGAACGACCCATCGTTGCCGCGTGGCGTGCGGTTCGCGGTAACCCCTCCCGGCGTGCGCGATGGCTATCACCCCTTCACCTTGATGGAGCCGCTGGCGGAGAACCAGCAGTACCTGGGCAAGGACATCGCCGCTTCGCCGCCCGTGCGCGCGTCGCTGGAGCGCGCACGCGACACTGGAAACCTGAGCTCCTCCGCACAAGTGTTTCAGCCCAAGGGTGAAAACGCACAGGTGGGCATTGCGGTGCGCCTGCCGGTGTACCGCGTCGGCAAGCCGCTGAACACCGTCGAAGAACGTCGGTTGGCCTACCTCGGTTCGGTGGGCGCGGGCATCTGGATTCACGAGATGCTTGCAGGCCTGCCAGGTGTATCCGAAGGCGTTCGATTGCGGCTCTTCGATGGCGGAGCGGAGTCGTCTGCTCAAGAGAAAGACCAGGCACCGGGGGCAAAGCCCGCCAAGCTCTTGTTCGACACCGCAGGTCAGCAGCAAGCGAACACAGGCAGCAGCTTGCTGCACAAGCAGTCGTTCAGGCTTGCCGGCAGGCTGTGGGTGGTCGAAGCCTCAGCGCCCATCGCAAGCGACGTGAGTCCACTCGAGAAGATGCTGCCGGCCGGCATCCTGATTGCTGGGGCCCTGATGAGCGCCCTGCTGGCCACCGTACTGTTCAGCCGAATCGGCTCCCAGCGCCGCGCCACCGACCTGGCGCACGACATGACGCGCAGCCTGCGATTGACGCACGACATCGCCCGAGAGTTGGCCGCAGACGGCGAATTCGAGAGCGCCGTCTCCTTCATCCTGTCATCGATCGGTGCGCAGCAGGGTTGGCAAGCCGCGGTCTGCTGGGTGGCCGGCAACGGTGATCAAGTGCGTTGCCTGGATGCCTGGGCAGTGAGCGACGATGCCGCCTTGCAGGAGTTCGCCAGCGCTGTGCGCGGCGCCCACCGGCCGCGCCAGGGTGGCCGTCTTGATGCGGCGTTGGCCGCGGGCCACCCGCTGTGGCGCGTCATCTCTGCGGGCGATGCGGCATCGGCATGGGACCAGGCCGCAGGCCACTGCGGCCTGCAGGTCGCCGTTGTCGTGCCGGTCAATGCCGGCGCACAGCACGTGGCGCTTGAGTTCTTCAGCCGCGCGCCAATCGGCGTCGACCGCGAGATCGAGGCCTTCATGCACTCCACGGCCAACCAATTGGCCCAGTTCCTCAATCGCAAACAGGCCGAAACGGCCCTGCGCCATTCGGCCAACCATGACGCGCTGACGGGCCTGGCCGCCCGCCCTCTTCTGCAGGAACGGCTCACGCACGCCATCCAGCGGGCCACTCGGCAGAACGCCAAGGTCGCGGTCATGTTCATGGACCTCGACCGCTTCAAGCACATCAACGACAGCCTCGGCCACAGTGCCGGTGACGTGCTGTTGCGTGGCTTCGCGGAGCGTCTTCAGAAGGCCTTGCGCGAAAGCGACACGGTGGCGCGTTTCGGCGGAGACGAATTCGTGGTGGTCCTGGAGGGGCTGAACCATGCCGACGACGTTGTCGTGCCGCTGACCAAAGTGCGCAACCTGTTCAGCCTGCCCTTCGACGTCAACGGGCGCGAGCTGCGGGCCACGGCAAGCATTGGCATCAGCGTGTTTCCAGACGACGGGCAAGACGCAGAAGCCCTGTTGGCAAACGCCGATGCGGCGATGTACCGCGCCAAGGAGATGGGGCCGGGGAACCACCATTTCTACTCCGCACAGATGAATGCGCAGGGCCGTGAGCGGCTGACTCTCGAAAGCGATCTGCCCCAAGCCCTGGAAAGAGGCGAACTGTTCCTCGTCTACCAGCCGAAGCTCGAGCTCAGCACCGGGCGCATCACTGGCGTCGAGGCGCTGATGCGCTGGCGCCACCCCACGCTGGGCCTGATCTCACCTTTGGTGTTCATTCCCATCGCCGAAGAAGTGGGGTTGATCGACAACATGGGCCACTGGGCACTGCAAATCGCCTGCCACGACGCGCGCCTGTGGCAAAACCAGGGTCACGCTGTGCAGGTGAGCGTCAACCTGGCGGCGCGGCAGCTCGACCGGCCCCGGCTTGCCGAAGAAGTGGCGGAGGTCATCGCGACCGCCGGACTCGAACCGCGACAGCTTGAACTCGAGATCACCGAAAGCGGTGTGATGCGCAACCCGACCCAGGCTGCGGTGCGCCTGCGCGCGTTGCGCGAGCTGGGCGTGTCTCTGGCGGTCGACGATTTCGGCACCGGGTACTCATCCCTGTCTTATCTGCGCACCTTCCCTTTGTGCACCTTGAAGATCGACCGATCGTTCATCAAGGACTTGCCTGCCGACGAAGGTGCGGCCAACTTGACGGCCGGAATCATTGGGCTGGCGCATCGCCTTCGCATGAAGGTGGTGGCCGAAGGTGTCGAGACGCTGGAACAACTGGGTTACCTGCGTACCCACCGCTGCGACGAGATCCAGGGCTACTACATCAGCAAGCCCATCACCGCGGAAGAAATGAGTCGCTTCCTCGGACGCGACCTACGCCATCTCGTGAGCCCGACGGTAGCGGCATAGGCCGTCGCTGTCGGGCTCTATTTGGTGCCGCGTGGGGCATAACTCACGCGGTACTTTTCTCAACTGCTGGAGTTCACGCAATGCGAAGTCTTACCAATACACGCCGCCTGGAGCAGATCAAGTCAGACATCGAGTCCCTCGACCTTGAACCCATCAAGTTCAAGATCAGCAGCAAGGAAGATGGCTACGGCTGGACCGCGGAGCACGTTAACCGGATCGAACTGGCCTATCGGCGTTTCCTCGTGCTGTATGCCCAGTTTCCGCAGCAGCAGATCTCACCGACGAAAGACATCGATGCGTTCTGGCATGCGCACATTCTCGACACGCGCAAATACGCTGCTGACTGCGAGCGCATCTTCGGCGAGTTCGTGCACCACTATCCCTACCTCGGCATGCGGGGCGATCATGACCAGTGGCAGCAAGCAGCCAGCACGCTGAACGAGCTGTTCGTGAGCGAGTTCGGCGAAGAGGTTCCGAACAACACTGGTCGTGTCCGAGCCAAAGCACCTGCAGACAAGTCTGCTGCTTGGTGCGGCGCTGAAGCACACGCGGACAAGTCGGCGGCCTGGTGTGGCGCTGAAACTCCTACAAACAAGTCAGCAGCCTGGTGCGGCGCCGAAGCTCTTGCAGACAAGTCGGCGGCCTGGTGCGGCGCCGAAGCTCCTGCAGACAAGTCAGCAGCCTGGTGCGGCGCCGAAGCTCTTGCAGACAAGTCGGCGGCCTGGTGCGGCGCCGAAGCTCCTGCAGACAAGTCAGCGGCCTGGTGCGGCGCTGAAGCTCCTGCAGACAAGTCAGCGGCCTGGTGTGGCGCTGAAGTGAGTGGCGCGGTGCGGTCGGTCTCCGACAAGCAATCTGCTGCGCAGCAGATTGCAAGCGTCGCCAAGCAATCTCATTGATGTTGAAAGAGCGATGAAAACACCTGCCTGTCATCGTCAATGACAGGCAGGCCGAGCCAGGTTGAAGTTTGGTGGACCCATCGATTCCGCCAACAAGTCACACGAGTGGCAAATGATCAAGCGACTGACACAGGCTTGTGCCAATACCCGTGATCAATCGAACGACAGAGCCCATGCCATCTGCTACACCGTCAGACATGAAGCCAACGAGTTCGCAGGATGGGGCGCTGTACCACCCACCAGCAGGCATGACGGCCGAATCGAATGCCACCTCACGGCCTTCGCGCAGCAAGCTCGGCCCGCCACCTGGTCCCGCGGCTTCCGGTGCGCGCAACGCGGGTTTCGCTGCTGCAGAACTGGCATTCCTGCGCTCCGTCGCTGGCACGCGGGCACTGTTGGTTGTATTGGGCGCCGTCAGCCTCTTGGTGCAAGCCGACATTCAGTGGCTGCCCATTCCCTTGCTCTTGCTCCCGTACGTGGTCTGGACCAGCGTGTTGCTGTGGAAGACGCTCGGCGGGTGGTCTCTTGCGGGATCGAAGTTGTACCCGTGGATCGATGCGGCAATGCTGCTGGCAGTGTCGAGGCTGATGCCGCAATCAGGGCCTCTGCTCAGCGCTCTGACCGTGTTGCCGGTCGTGGCCTTGGCGCTGATCGGTGGCGCGGTACATGCCACCGCATTGGCATTCGTATGCGCAGTGACCATGCTGCTGCTGGCGTCTTGGCAGTTCGACATCGGCTCCCTGCCCCCGCTGACGCTCAGCGTTCCCATCGTGCTTCTGGCATTCGGCCCGGCTGCTGCGCTCATCGCGCGCCCGAGCAGCGAACTGCGCGAGCGCTTGCTGCTTCTGGCTCGATTCAACGCACGCTCCGACCCGCGCCAGGGCCTGCGCCATCACGTAGACGTGCTGCTCGAGTTGATCGCCGGTCGCTTCCAGCTGGTCGAGGCCACCATCAGCCTTCAGGGGCCTCAGCCACGCGTCATCCAGTGGCGACCGGAAAGCCATGCTCGAGATCTCGGTGAAATAGAAGAATCGATCTGGCGCGAGCGCCTCGCAGTTCTACCTCGTGACCTGGGCTGCATTTGCACAATCGATGGGGCCGGCCACAGCCATGCCACCGCTTTCGATCTGAACTCAGGATTTCAGGGCGACCTGGGCGAAGCGGCGAAGAACGCTCTTCACACCAAGGTCGCGCAGACGATGGCCCTGCCTCTGATGAGCTACGGCCAGCCATTAGGCCACCTCTGTTTGCGTCGAAACGGCTCCGCGTTCAACCCGGCCGACCTGCGATGGCTGCGTGACGTGATGCGCGAGACACTGCCTCTGCTCGAGCGCAGCGACCTGCTCGAACAACTCCAGCGCGAAACCGCCTCGCGCGAGCGCGAGCGGATCGGGCGCGACTTGCACGACAGCGCCGTACAGCCCTACCTCGGCCTGAAATACGGCTTGGAAGCGCTGGCCAGGAACGCCGGCCCGCACAACCCCATCGCACCGAACATCCAGGAGCTGCTGGAGCTGGCAACGCAGGAACTCGACACTCTGCGCGACGTTGTCAGCGGCTTGCGCAGCGGCAACGACCCAACGACCGAGAGTGCATCACTGGTCGCGCTGCAGCGGCAGGTCGACCGGTTCCAGGCGCTCTATGGACTGAAGGTGAATGTCTTCGCACCGCAGGCACCGCACCTGCGTGGCTCGGCTGCACGCGCCGTGCTGCACATGGTCAACGAAGCGCTGACCAACATTCGCCGGCACACGGCGGCCACGGCCGTCACGATTTTGTTCGACGTGAATCTGGACGATGTGGTCCTGCGCCTGCGCAACGATCACGGCGCGAACGAGCCCGTGCCACGTGACTTCCTGCCGCTTTCCCTCACTGAACGCGCCGCTGAGTTCGGGGGTACCGTGACCATCAATCACGAAGCAAACTTTACCGAGCTTGCAATTACCTTGCCTCTGCTAGGAGCCATTGGATGAATTCGACCAACAACAACGAAACACCGTGCTCACAAACCGTGGCGCGACCCATTCGCGTCCTGCTTGCGGATGATCACGGCGTGATGCTGTGGGGTCTGCGGCAACTCATCGCGAGTGCAGGCTCATTGATGGTCGTTGCGGGTGCAGCCACGGCCTGCAGCGAACTGATGGCACACCCCGCACTCGCGCAGACCGACGTGGTGCTGCTCGACCTGGGTTTGCGCGACGCCGATGCACTCGACTGCCTGCCAGCGCTGGTGAATGAGGCCGGCCTCAAGGTCGTGGTGCTGACGGGCGAACTCAACCCTGCCAAGCACCGCGACGCCGTGATGCGCGGCGCACGCGGCATCGTGCTCAAGTCAGACCCCACCGAGAACATTCTGCGGGCGATCGAGCGCGTGCATGCAGGCGAAGTCTGGCTCGACGGCGCAATGATGTCGACCTTGCTCGGTGGTATCACGGGCGCGGCGCCCAAGCGCAGCTCGCTCTCGGAAGAAATTGCGCGCCGCCATCATTCGCTCACGGCGAAAGAGAAAGAGGTTGTACAGGCCATGGTGCAACACCGGGGTGCAAAGAGCCTGATCGTCGCTGAAGCCCTGCACATGAGCGAGCACACCTTGCGCAACCACCTCACCGTCATCTACAGCAAGCTCGGCGTGCAGGGCAAGCTCAACCTCTATGCCTATGCGATCGAGCAAGGCCTGGCCAAGCCGCCCGCAGCACCGATGCGGCCCACTGGCTTGCCCTCGGCCTGGGGTTCACTGGGCTCCTTCACCGGCACTCCGGCCTGACCGGCACAGCGGCGTGACGGCGTCGCGCACCCGCCCTGCGCGAGTGCGCGGGTGTTGCGCGAAGTGTTCGGCCTCAATGCCGCCACCCAGGCATGACGGCAGTGACGTTCATGCCTGATGCACGCGGCGCATCGTGTCAAACCCCATCCGACAGCCCATCCGCGCGCTCGCAGTAGGACAAAACTCCTGGTCTCATTTCGCGCACCTGCCCTGGCGATAAGTCGTCACCCCACCTAATCTGCGTGCATCGGTTTGCCATTGGGGCAGGCCTCTTTCGACACGGTGGTTGTCATGCCCTTTTCAGGCCCAGTCAAGGTGCTCGTCGTCGATGACCATATCGGCATTCGCAACGGCATTGCCAGCCTGATGAATGCCGAGTGGCCGCGCATCAGTTGCGTCGGCGCGGTGGCCACGGCAGACGAAGCGATGCGGCTTGCGCAAGAGCGCCAGCCGCATGTCGTGGTGCTCGACGTGAACCTGGCGGGTGCCGACGGGCTCGCCCTCATTCCGCTGCTGCAAAGCCTGACGCCTTGCCAGATCGTCGTGCTGACAAGCCTGTCGGACCCCCATGTTGCCGCGCGAGCGCGGCGCCTGGGTGCGCATGCCTGCCTGCACAAGACCGCGCCTGCTACGGAACTGGTTGGCTGTGTCTTTGCCGCACACCTTACCCGTGAAGATGCAGCCCGCCGGCTTGCTGTCGGCGTCGGAAGTGCTGAGCAGTCGTTCTGCCTGAGGTGACCTGATCATGAAAAGCAAACCGCGCGACAGCGAACTGACCGAAGGCCTGCTGCGCACGTTCGCGATCCTCGCGTACGGGTTGATGGTGGGCAATGTGGCCTACCAATGGTGGGCCGATACCAGCCGCTATACGCTGCTTCTTCTGCTGCTGACGGAAAGCTTCACCCTTGGCCTCGTGCTCTTCGCGCGCCGTGCCGTGACTCGCGACTTCTCGCCCGTGGCGATAGGCGTCACGATGTATGCGGCCTTCTACTTCACGTTCTTCGGCTATTCCGACACCTTGCGTGTCATTCCGGAATGGGTCGGAGCCACCCTGCAACTGGTCGGCCTCGCGTGGCAAGTGAGCGCCAAGGTCGCGCTCGGCCGCTGCTTCGGTCTGCTGCCGGCTACGCGGGGGCTGGTCACCCGTGGCCCATATCGGTTGGTGCGACACCCCATCTATCTCGGCTACCTCATCGCTCACATAGGCTTTCTGCTCAGCAACTTCTCGCTGCGCAACGTGGTGGTGCTGGCCGTTCTGTACCTGGCGCAGGCGGTTCGCATGGCACGCGAAGAGTCTGCCCTCAAGGCCGGTGAGCATGGCACTGGCTACGTCGACTACTGCGCCGCAGTGCGTTATCGCATCGTCCCGTTCGTGTTTTAAAGCCGCAGCAGCGTACGTGATGCCAAGAAGCGCCTGACGCTCACCGCCGCGCGAGCGGCGCCGGTGTCCTGGCCACTTCGTTTGACGCTCACCCGCCTTCGCGACAAGACAAAACTCCTGCTCGCATCGAGCGCACCTGCCCTGGCGACAGGTCGCCACGAAACCTAATCTCCATACATCGGTAGGCCATGGGGGCGAGCCGCTTCCAACAGATGGTTGTTCATGCCCTCCCAAGGCCCGGTCAAGGTGCTCATCGTCGATGACCACATCGGCATTTGCAGCGGCATGACCAGTGTGATGAACGCCGAGTGGCCGCGCATCAGCTGCGTTGGCGCTGCAGGCACCTCAGACGAAGCACTGCGGCTCGCGCGCGAGCGCCAGCCGCATGTGGTGGTGCTCGACGTCAACCTTGCAGACGTTGATGGGTCAGCACTGATTCCGTTGCTGAAAACCCTGGCCGCTGCGAAATCGCCGTGCTGACAAGCCTGTCGGACCCGCGCGTTGTCGCGCGGGCACGGCACCTTGGTGCGCATGCCTGCGTGAACAAGGTCGCCCCTGCAACAGAACTGGTAGCAGGCGTCTTTGCGGCATATCAAGCCGGCAACCCGACGTCCTCGAATGCGGGGGGCGTTTTGTCACGTGGCGTTGGGAGCAAGCACCCATCGGCATAGGGCAATTGCGCCGATGCCGACAACGACACCGATGCCTAAAGTCAGCTCCATGGATCGCAACACAACACAAGCAGCAACGAGGACAAGCATGTTGAACATCTGCAACTGCATCGCTCGGCTGATGACTCGAACAGGGAGCGAAGACGACGGCGTCACCTCCATCGAGTATGGGTTGCTCGCCGCATTGATCGCAGTGGCCTGCATCGTCGCGTTCCAGGCGACCGGCACGTCGCTGAGCGCGCTGTATGCGTACTGGAGCGCCGCCGTCATCGCGGCCTTGTAGGAACGTGAAGGATTTCAGCCCGGCGACGGACTGATTTAGAGAGCCGGCAACGGCATTGTTTTTCAACGAAGAGGAAGCATCATGAAACTCGTTCAATTCATCAAGAACTTTGGTCGTGAAGAAGACGGCGTCACTGCCATCGAATACGGCCTGATCGCGGCATTGATTGCGGTGGCGATCATCGCCAGTGTGACGCTCGTCGGCACCGAGCTCGGCCTGGTATTCACCCGCGTTTCGGGCGCGCTTGCCGCCGCGCTCTGACCGGCTTGCACGCTGCAACACCACGGCAAATCAAGCAAAGCACCCGAGGCCCGCATGGAACTCCACGCTCCTCTGACCTTGCTGACCTTGGTCACGCTTTTGCTCACCGCAGTGGTGTGCGACTTGCGAACCCGGCGCATTCCCAACCCCCTCGTGGCCGTTGGAATTGCGCTGGGGCTTTTCTTCCTGATCGCGGCCCGGATGGGCGGTGATCATTTCGTGAACTCCGTCGGCGCGACAGGCATCGGGTCTGCGCTGCTCGGTGGGCTCACCGGGTTGGCCCTGTTCCTGCCCTTCTACGCACTGCGCACGATGGGCGCAGGCGACGTCAAGCTGCTCGCCATGATCGGCGTGTGGCTGGGCCCGCAGCATGTGGCTTGGGCCGCGCTGTGGACGCTGTTGGCCGGCGGTGCGCTGGCCCTGCTCGTAGCCCTCGGCACGGGTGTCCTGCGCCAGGTACTGGCAAACCTGCACGCCATGCTCTTCACCTCGCTCTTGCAGACCCGAACGGGTAGCGGGCTGGGGATGAGCACCTCGGCACACACCACGGGCCGCCTGCCTTATGCCGTGGCCATCGGCTGCGGCACCACCATCGAACTCACTTTCGTGTTGATGCATTCAGGAGCCCCGACACCATGACTTTGCATGTGATTTCCACTCCCACCGCCAGCGCGACCCTGGCTGCGGCCGTGAGCAGCAAAACCACGCACCACTCGCATCCCACGGCAGACAACCTTCCCGCTGCACCACGCACGGTAGAAGAAACTGGCTTGCCGTTGTTGCTGGTCTCCGAGCTGGCACTGAAGGTGATGCATCAGCATGGACTGACCCATCTGCACGAGCTCTCGGCTCATCTCAGGCTGAGCGCCGCGTTGCTCGACACCTTGTTTGCGCACCTGCGCAAGGAAACGCTGATCGACATCCGCCGCCGCGGTGCGCTCGACGGCGACGTGGAGTACCAGTTGACACAGATCGGCCGCACACGCGCCACCGAGGCGCTGTCACGCAACCTCTATTGCGGCCCAGCGCCGGTGCCGCTCGCGGACTACGCGGCGCAGGTGCAGGCGCAGAGTGTGAGCACGATGGGGGTCACGCAGGTTCAGCTCGAACAGGCGCTGGCCGAGGTGGTGGTGCGCACCGAGGTGCGCGACCAGCTCGGCGCGGCGATGAACTCGCAGCGCGCCATCATGTTGTACGGCCCCCCGGGCGCGGGCAAGACCTTCCTGTGCGAACAGATGGCACGCCTGCTCACCGGCCATGTGGCGGTGCCCCATGCGATCGAGATCGACGGCGAGATCATCCGCGTGTTCGACCCGCTGGTGCACCGTGCCGTACAGGTGAACCACGGCCCGCACGCGACGATAGACAGCCGCCACCGCAGCGACGCGCGCTGGGTGCTGTGCGAGCGCCCGATGGTGATCACCGGCGGCGAGTTGACGCTCGAGATGCTCGACCTGGTGTACGACCCGCGCGCCGGCTACTACCAGGCGCCGCCGCACTTCAAGGCCAACGGCGGCATCTTCCTCGTCGACGACCTGGGCCGCCAGATGGTCACGCCGCGCCAGCTGCTCAACCGCTGGATCTTGCCGATGGAACACCGGGTCGACTACCTCATGCTGCGCAACGGCAACAAGTTCCGCATTCCGTTCGACGCGATGCTGTTCTTCTCGACCAACATGCAGCCCGCCGAGGTGGCCGACGAAGCCTTTCTGCGGCGCATCGGCTACAAGATTTTCATCGGCGAGATGGGGCTCGAAGACTACCGCCGGATCCTTCGCGACGTGTGCGACGAGTACGAGGTGCCGTTCACCGACGAAGCCTTCGACACCCTGCATGCACTGCACGTCGAGCATGAGCGGCAGCTCTTCGCCTGCTACCCGCGCGACCTTGTCGGCCAGATCGCCGACTACGCCGCGTACCACGGCCGCACACCCGAACTCACAGCCGACATGCTGCATTGGGCATGGCACAACTATTTCGCAACCCAACCGGTGCGCCCTGCGGCCACCAATGTGGAGAAGACATCATGAAAAGCACCCGAGGTTTGGTCATGTTGCTGGTGGCCTTGCTGGCCGGCGGCGCGGCTGTGTTGTTCGCGTCGCGCTGGATGCAGTCGCAGACAAAGGGCGGCGGGCAGATCGCCGTGGCCGCAGCCGATGTGGAAATCGGCGCACGGCTGGTGCCTGAAATGCTGCGCCTGGTCACTTGGCCCGCCGGCAACGTGCCGCCGGGGGCGTTCGACGATGCGACCAAGCTCGACGGCCGCGTCGTCAAGACCTCGCTGACACGTGGCGAGCCAATTCTGGAAGGCAAGCTGGCACCGGCCGGCACCAAAGGCGGCCTCTCGGCCGTGGTGGCGGAGGGGCGGCGCGCGATGACCGTGCGAGTGAACGACGTGGTCGGCGTGGCGGGCTTCGCATTGCCCGGCAACTACGTGGACATCATGGTCAACACCCAGAACGAAGGCAGCAAGCGCGGCGAGCAAGACCGGGCGATCAGCAAGATCGTGCTCGAACGCATTCTGGTTCTCGCCATTGCCCAGGAATCCAGCCGCGATGAGACCAAACCGAAAGTGGTCAACGCGGTGACGCTCGAAGTCACGCCCGAACAGGCCGAGAACCTCGACCTTGCGCGCAGCGTCGGCACCCTGTCGCTGGTACTGCGCAACCAGGTCGACCCGAAGCCGGGCGCCACCGAAGGCGCGACCAAGACCACGATGCTCAGGGAACAACATCTGGTGCCCACCGCAGCCGCCGCATCCGCTGTGCCCGCACCGAAGGTGGTGGTGGCCAAGCGCCCCGCAGCACCGAAGCTTGCCGTCGTGGCTGTTGCCCCGACGCCGCCGAAGAGCACCAACTGCATCGAAGTGATTCGCGGCACCGTGAAGTCCAACGAGTGCTTCTGAACCTCTTGACCCTCATTCCAAAGACAGGAGCCACCGTGTACCAACAACCCCACTCCTCGCAACCTGCGTGGTTCCGATTGATTCGCCCCGTCTCGCTGGTGCTTGCTGCCAGCGTCTGGGGTGCCCCCGAAGGGGCATGGTCACAGGCTCCAACAGACGTCAAGGTCGTCGCCGCCACACCGGCACCGGCGCGCAACGCGGTACCTCAGCGCACCGTCGCGTCGGTCTATGCAACGGCGCCTTGCGGCCGGGTAGAGATCGCACCGGTGGTGCAGCTCAGCGTGGGCAAGTCCACGGTGATCCGACCTTCAAGCCCCATCACCCGCATCTTGCTGGGCAGCCCCGAGGGCTCTCGCGCCGCGCGGCCGGCCGAGAGCACTGGCAAGGCCGACCGCGATGCCGACAACGGCACCTCGTCGAACGAAAAGATGCGCCCTGGCGTGGCTGAACTGGACGTGCTTCTGCTCAGCCCCACCGAGGTGTACCTGCTGGGCAAGAGCATAGGCTCCACCAACGTGGTGCTGCTCGACAAGGCCGGCCAATGCACCGCCTTCGACGTGGTGGTCAACATGGACACGGGTGCCTTGCAGACCGTGCTCGGCCAGTTGCTACCGGAAGAGCGGAACGTGCGCGTTTCGTCGGCCTTCGACTCCATCGTGCTAACCGGCTCGGTGACCGATGCCGGCGCCGTGATCCGCGTGCTGGACCTGGCCAATGCCTATGTGCGCGGCGGGAGCACCGCAAGCGTGGCGGGTGCCAACCCCCGCATCGTCAACATGCTCTCCACCGGCGCGCCACAGCAGGTGATGCTTGAAGTGAAGGTGGCCGAAGTGTCGAAGGCGCTGATCGACAAGCTGGGCGTGCAGTTCAGCGGCACCAAGACCAACGGCAACTGGACCTACAACCTGCTGGCCGACTTCCTGACCGGTGGCGGTGCCATGGCGGCAGCCACGAAGGCGACGGGCGGCCTGGCCTTGACGCTGGACGCGCAGAAAGACGACGGCATGGTGAAGATCCTCGCCGAGCCGACCGTGATGGCCATCAGTGGGCAAAGGGGCAGCTTCCTGGCCGGCGGCAAGATCTTCATCCCGGTGGCGCAAGAAAGCACGACCAGCGGGCGCACCGTCACGCTGGAAGAAAAGCAGTTCGGCGTTTCGGTGGCCTTTCTTCCGACGGTGCTCGATGGCGGGCGCATCAACCTCGAGGTCGCAACAGAGGTCTCCGAGCTCAACCGCGACGGCGTGGGCATCGCCGCGCCCGGTGTCAACGGGCTGGCCGTACTGCCCTCCTTCACCGCCCGCAGCGCGAAGACGACGGTGCAGCTGATGGACGGGCAGAGCTTTGCCATCGGCGGCCTGATCAAGAACAACACCACGACGAACATCAAGGCGTTCCCGATCCTCGGCGAACTGCCGATCGTTGGCGCCTTGTTCCGCAGCACCCAGTTCCAGACCGACAAGTCGGAGCTGGTCTTCGTGATCACCCCGCGCTTGGCCAAGCCGCTGCCGGCGAACTACGCCCTGCCGACCGACAACTACGTACCGCCCACGCGGGCCGATGTGCAGATTCGTGGCCGCCTCGAAGGCACACGCCGGGACGAACCTTCGACCGCACCTTCTGCCGCAACCGAGGCCCCTTCCCCGGCCGTCGTGGGCAGCACGTCCACCGACGGATTTCAAGTCAAGTAACGAGGAGACCTGCGATGAAAACCATTCTTTCGATCTCGATCGTCGCCGCACTGGCAACCACGTTCACCGCTTGCAGCACAGCGCCTGTCTGGGAAAGCAACTTCGGTGACGCCACACGGCAAGTGCGTGCGGCGCAAGTCATCGACCCGGACGCCCCGAGCCGCAACACGGAGATTGGCCAGACCGACGGCAAGGCGGCAGCCGGTGCCATGACCAAGTACGCCGAGTCGCATGGCTACGCGGTCAAGGAAGGCAAACAACCGCTGCTGGCAATCCCGACGAACGGCAGCCGTTAGACCGCCAGCACGACACCCAACAGGAAGCCGCCTCATGAAGCAACTCAAACATCTGCCGGCCCGGCGCACACAGCGTGGTGCCGTGGCCATCATCGTCGGACTGACGATGGTGGTGCTCGTCGGATTTGCGGGTCTCGCGCTCGACGGCGGGCGACTGTATGTCAACAAGACAGAGCTGCAAAACGCGGCCGATGCCTGTGCGCTCGCGGCCTCGCAAGAACTGAGCGGTGCACCCGCCATCCCTGCCGGCAACTTCACGCAGGCGCACAACGCCGGCGTGACGGTGGCCACGCGCAACCGGGTTGGCTTCCAGGCCGGCACGGTCGACGCGCAGAACGTCACCATTCAATTCGGCACATCGCTGAGCAGCGGTGCCTGGCTGACGGCCGCCTCGAACCCATCGGCAGCATCGGCCTACGTGCGCTGCACGATCCGGGAAACCGGCATCACGCCGTGGTTCATGCAGGTGCTGGGCTTCGGCGACCAGACCGTGTCAGCGCTCGCAACGGCCACCCTGGCGCGCTCAGAGACCAACTGCATCGCCATCCCGCTGGCCATGTGCTCGGCTGGCCCGGCGCCGACCTACGGGCTGACTCCAGGCCAGTGGTACAACGGCGGCTTCTCGAATGGCGAGAGCCTCACCGGCAGCTTCAACTGGGTCGACTTCTCGCCCCCCGCGGGCGGAGCCAGCGAAATTCGCAACCTGCTGATGGGCACGGGTGCCTGCACCGTGAGCGTCGGGTCCCAGGTCGGCAACCCCGGCGCCATCCAGAGCATTCGAAATGCCTGGAACACGCGCTTCGGCATCTATCACCCTTCGATCAATCCGGCTGCGGCCGCGCCGGACAGAAGCGGCTATGCCTACCGCCCCGCCAACTGGCCGTCGCGGGCGAACGCGTTGGCCGACTTCCTGCCCACCCGCCGCCCCGCCAACGCGCCCTACGGCAACCCGGGCGCCCAAGCCGGCAATACCGTCACGGGCCTCTCAGTTCAGAACAACTCGACCGTGCTGCAAGCGAACGCACTGGCCGCCGCCGGTGCGGACCGGCGCCTCGTGGTCGCCCCGATCGTCAACTGCGCCGGCCTGGTCGGCAGCCAGACCGTGCCCATTCTCGACTGGGGTTGCGTGTTCATGCTCCACCCGATGGACAACGACCCGGCCCTGACGATCTACATGGAGTTCGCCGGCCTGACGAGCACTGCCGGAATTCCGTGCGCCGCAATCGGTGGCGTGGGTAGCACTGCCAGCACAGGCCCACTGGTTCCGGCCCTGGTTCAGTAGGAGCACTCCATGAAGCATCTGATCAAGCCCACGGCGAATGCACGCAAGCTGCTGCGGGGCGTGGCGGCTGTGGAACTCGCACTCACGATGGTGCCCTTGCTCGTGCTGACGTTCGGGGTCACGGAATACGGACGCGCGATCTACACCTACAACACCATCGACAAGGCGGCCCGCGACGCGGTGCGGTTCCTGACGGCCCCGCCCCCCGGCACCCCGGATGTGAACGCCGCAGCCAGCAACCTGGTGGTGTACGGCAACGTCGACGGCACCGGCTCGCGGCTGGCGCCCGGCTTGCAAACCTCGATGGTGAGCATCTGCGACGCAGCGTCGTGCCCCGCCACGCATGCCAGCGTCGCGACCGGCAGTGGCGTCGTCAACCTCGTCACGGTGAGCGTCAACGGCTACGTCTATACCTCCATCGTGACCTACGTCGCGCCCGCCACGATGAACTTCAACAACATCAGCGTGACGATGAGGTCGAACCTGTGAAGCCACTTTTTTTTTGCACCGGCCATCGCCAGCAGCGGGGTGTAGCCGCCGTGGAGTTCGCCCTGGTTGCCGCTGTGTTCTTCACCATTCTGCTCGGCGCCATGGAGATGTCGCGCCTGCTGTGGACCTGGAACGCCGCCGGTGAAGCAACGCGCCTGGGAGCCCGGCTGGCCGTGGTGTGCGACATGAACGACCCCAGCATCGTCACGCGCATGCAGCAGATGCTGCCGGCCCTGCAACCGGCGAACGTGACGATCGCGTACCTCAACCCGCCCAACGCGCCCAACACCTGCACGGCCGCCACCTGCAAATCGGTTCGCGTCACGCTGGCCGGCTACACGCACGTGCCGATCATCCCTTTTGTTCCGCTGTCGATCCCGATCCCACCGTTCCAGACGACGCTGCCGAAAGAGTTCATGCAAAGCACCGGCAACCCGGTGTGCAACTGAATACCCCTAGCGAGAAGCCCCCATGAAGATCAAAGTTGTTTCACCCAGCGCCGAACGTGCCGAGCAAGTAGCGTTGATGGTGCGCGGCAGCGCATCGGGGCTGGAGGTGGCTTCCGCAACGGCGGGGCCGGGTGGCTTGCAGGTCGCAGTCAATGGCAGCCGGCCGGGGCTTCTTGTGCTCGACGGTATCGACCTGTCGGGGCTGGATGCGATCAGCCATTACACACACGCCCACCCCGAGGTCGAGACCATCATCATCTCGGCGGAACAGTCTCCCGCGTTCTTGCTGAAGGCGATGCAATCTGGTGTGCGCGAGGTGCTCCCGACGCTGGCGAATGCGCAGGCGCTGCAGGCCGCGGTGCAGCGCGTCACGCGCAAGCACCAGCCCACCGCACCGGCACACCAGGGCGAGGTCTTCGCCTTCATGGCATGCAAGGGAGGCAGCGGCGCGAGCTTCCTGGCCGCCAACCTGGCGCATATCTTGTCGGAGCGCGACGGGCGTACGGTGGCCTTGCTCGACCTCGACCTGCAGTTCGGCGACGCGCTGATGATGCTCAGCGACCAGCGCGCCACGAGCGACGTGGCCGAGGTGGCGCGCAACATCGCCCGGCTCGATGCCGACCTGCTGCGCTCGGCGATGGTGCCGGTGAGCGGCTCGCTCAGCGTGCTGCCCGCTCCGCAAGATCTCTCACAAGCGCTCGAAGTGAAGGCCACACACGTAGAGGCCATCATCAAGCAGGCGCGGCAGATGTTCGACTTCGTCGTGCTCGACGTCGGCCGCTCGATCGACGCAATGAGCTTGCAGGCGCTGGACATGGCGACGCTCATCTTTCCGGTCTTGCAACTGAGCCTGCCGCAAGCGCGCGATGCGAAGCGGCTGCGCCGCCTGTTTCGCTCGCTCGACTACCCGGAACAAAAGATTCATTGGATCGTCAACCGCTACCAGAAGGGCGGTGACGTGACGCTCGAGTCGCTCGAGCAGACCCTGGGCTCGAAGGGCGTCAAGACGATCCCCAATCACTTCAGCGGCGTCAGCGCCTCAGTGAACCAGGGCGTGCCGATCAGCAAACTGTCGCGCGGCAACCCGGTCACGCGCGCGCTGCTCGAGCTCGCACAGTCGGTCGCTCCCGTCGAGGGGGCCAAGAAGGACAGCTGGCTCTCGGGCCTGTTCGGCAACGCATGACACACCAAGGCAGATCATCATGAGACTCAGAGAACAACTCGCCACACAACCTGCACTGGAAACAACGCGCATGGAGCCGCGCATGAGTGAGACACCCGAGCAGGTGTCGCACGCCTACCAGCTGATGAAGTCGCGCGTGCACCAGCTACTGCTGGGCCGGCTCGATCTGGAGGCGATGGAGGGCCTGACGCCCGAGCGCCTGCGCGACGAACTGAGCGCGATGGTCGAGCGCTTGCTGACCGAGGAAAACGTGGTCGTCAATGCGATCGAACGCCGCAGCCTGGTGCGCGACATCCAGCACGAGATGCTGGGCCTGGGGCCGTTGGAGCCACTGCTGGCCGACCCGACCATCTCCGACATCCTCGTCAACGGCGCACGCCAGGTCTACGTGGAGCGGCGCGGCAAGCTGAGCCTCACCGATGTGAGCTTTGCCGACGACGACCACCTGATGAAGATCATCGACAAGATCGTCTCGCGGGTGGGGCGCCGGGTCGACGAATCGAGCCCGATGGCCGACGCGCGGCTGCCCGATGGCTCGCGCGTCAACGTCATCGTGCCGCCGCTCGCGCTGGACGGGCCGGTGATGTCGATCCGCCGGTTCGCGGTGGTGCCGCTGACGATCGACAACCTGATCGAATTCAAGACCTTCACGCGCGAGATGGCCCAGGTGCTGGAAGCGCTGTCCGCGGCCGAAGTGAACCTGCTCATCTCAGGCGGCACGGGCAGCGGCAAGACGACGCTGCTCAACATCATGTCGGGCTTCATCGACGCCAGCGAGCGCATCGTGACAATCGAAGACGCGGCGGAACTGCAGTTGCGCCAGCCGCATGTGGTACGCCTGGAGACCCGCCCGCCCAACATCGAGGGGCGTGGAGAAATCACGCAACGCGCGCTGGTGCGCAACGCGCTGCGCATGCGACCCGACCGCATCATCCTCGGCGAAACACGCGGCCCAGAGGCCGTCGACATGCTGCAGGCGATGAACACCGGCCATGAAGGGTCGATGACGACCATCCACGCCAACACGGCGCGCGACGCGCTCGGCCGGCTGGAGAACATGCTCGCGATGAGCGGCATGAACCTGCCGCCCAAGGTGGCGCGGGCGCAGATCGCCTCGGCCATCGGCGTGATCGTGCAGGTGAACCGCCTGACCGACGGCCGCCGCAAGGTGATGAGCATCTCGGAGCTGACCGGCATGGAAGGCGACGTGATCACGATGCAGGACGTGTTCACCTACCGGCAGACCGGCGTGGACACCGACGGCACCGTCAAGGGCTACTTCCAGGCAACCGGCGTGCGGCCTCGCTTCATGGAGCGCCTGAAGTCGCGCGGCATTTCGCTGCCGGAGTCTCTGTTCGACCCTGAGCGGCGGATGGAGTGAACCATGGACCCGACCTACATCCTTTTTGTCGTGCTGGTGTTCGTGGCGGTGGTGCTCGCGCTGGAAGGGGGCTACCAGCTCTGGGCCTCGAAGAACAGCGCCGAGGCCAAGCGGGTTGCGGCGCGGCTGCGCACACTCGACGACGCCGGCTCACAAGCGCTCACGTCGATCGAACGCCACGCCGCGCAGCGGCGCTGGAACTGGATCGACGACAGCGTGGTGGCCGAACTGCCCAAGGGGGCCGATCTGTTGCGCCTTCTGGAAACATCAGGCACCGGGCGCGGCGCAGCAGAGATGCTGCTCTACAGCGCCGTACTCGGCATCGCGGGTGCGGCCCTGCCCTTCGTGCTGGCCAAGCCGTGGACATTTTCTGTCTTGCTCGGCGGCGTGCTGGCCTCGATGCCCTGGTTCTGGGTGGCTCGCAAGCGCAACCAGCGCATGCAGTTGTTCGAGCGGCAGATTCCCGAAGCGCTCGACCTGATGGGGCGGGCGCTGCGCGCCGGGCATGCCTTCCCGACCGGCGTGAAGATGGTCGGTGACGAAATGCCGGAGCCGATCGCCAAGGAGTTCCGCGTGCTGTACGACGAAACGAACTTCGGCATGCCACAGAACGAGGCGTTGCTGCGGCTTGCCGACCGGGTGCCGGTCGACGACCTGCGCTACTTTGTGATCGCCGTGATGATCCAGCGCGAGTCGGGCGGCAACCTGGCCGAACTGCTAGACAACATCGCGGGCATCGTGCGCGCCCGGCTCAAGCTGCTTGGCGAGGTGCGCACCCTGTCGGCAGAGGGCAAGCTGTCGGCGTGGATTCTTGGGCTGCTGCCGTTTTGCGTGGCCGCGCTCATCAACATCGTCAACCCGAAGTTCATGGACGTGCTGTGGACCGACCCCATCGGTCTGAGGATGGTGGGCGGCGCCCTCCTGTTGATGGCGTTCGGTGTGTTGTGGATGCGCAAGATCATTCAGATCCGGATCTAAGGAGAACAACATGACCATGATGCAAATCGGTTTTCTGGTGCTCGTGTTCGCCGCCACGGTGATGCTGATGTATGGGCTCGTTCAACTGGCCAGCGGCAACGCCACGGCAGATCGGATGAAGCGGCTGCTGGGCACACCGGCAGTCGCCCAATCGCCGACCATGCGCTGGATCGAGCGCCTGGCACGCGCGACCAAGCCACTGGGCAAGCTGTCCTCACCCGAGCAGGGCTTTGAAGGCTCGGCGCTGCAGCGACGCTTCGTCACCGCGGGCATTCGCAGCACGACCGCGCCGGCAATCTACTTCGGTGCGAAAACCGCATTGGCGTTCGGCCTGCCGTTCCTGGCATTCACGGTGCTGACCCTGTTCATGCAGTCGCCGGTCAAAGGCAATGCGCTGATGTTCTGGTTGTTGGTGGCAGCAGGCCTGGGCTACTACCTGCCCAACCTCGTGCTGTCGCGTCTCGTCTTCCTGCGCCAGCGCGAGATCTTCGAGAACTTTCCCGATGCGCTCGACCTGATGACGGTGTGCATGGAAGCCGGGCTGGGCACCGAGGCAGCGCTCAACCGCGTGGCCGACGACATGGTGCACAAGAGCGAGGTGCTGAGCGACGAGATGCGGCTGGTCAACCTCGAACTGCGGGCCGGAGCCCCCAGAGAGCGCGCCTTGCGCAACTTGGCCATCCGCACCGGCGTAGAAGAGGTCGGCGGCTTCGTGTCGATGATCATCCAGGCCGAGCGCTTCGGCACCAGCATTGCGCAGTCGCTGCGCGTGCACGCCGACATGCTGCGCACGCGCCGCCGGCAGAAGGCCGAAGAAGCGGCGGCCAAGATCGCGTTGAAGCTCCTGTTCCCGCTGATCTTCTTCATCTTTCCGTCGCTGATGCTGGTGCTGATGGGGCCGGCCATGATCCAGATCTACCGCGTCCTGTTGCCGACCATGGCCGGTACCGCCTCGTGAAGCACCCCACCCACTGCCGAAGGAGCATCACCATGCGTTGCCAATTTCAAGCTGGAAGCTGCCCGCCCGCACCCGTCGCGCGCCATGAGCCGGCCCGCAAGGTACCGCACGGTGTGCTCTTGCAGCGCGGCACCCTTGCCGTTGCGGTGTTGCTGGCGCTGGCCGGCTGCGCCACGTCTGCAGGCCCCGAGAACGCCCTGGCATGGAAGGTGGAACCCCTGCTCGACGTGAAGCATGGTGCGCAATCGAGCGAGGCTTACTACACGCTCGGCCGCTATCACGACGGTTCGCAGGCATGGGACAAGGCGATCGACGCGTACCGCAAGGCCATTGCGGCCAACGCACGCAATGTGGAGGCCTACAACGCACTCGGTGTGGCGCTGGCGCGCAGCCATCGCCTTGAAGATGCCGAAGCCACCTTGCGCCAGGCCGTGGGCATCGCCCCTCAAAGCGCCCATGTGCGCAGCAATCTGGGCTTGGTGCTCTTGCTGGCCCATCGCCCGCAGGAAGCGGTCAGGGAGCTTGAGACTGCACTGACCCTGGACCGCGAGAACGTGACCGCGCAAGCCCACCTGCAGCAAGCCTTGGCCAAATCGGAACCGCGGCCAGCGAGCAGCGCGGCGGAAGTCTCGGTGCCGGCGAGCACCGTGGCCGATGTGCCCGAACCTCTCGGTACGGCTGCCCTCCCCCACGCGGCCGAGTTGCAGGTGATCGACAGGCCGACGGTGCCTGCGTTTCCCCGCCCGGCTATGGACACTCCAGAACAAACCGCCCCGACGAGTGAGCCTGAGCCCGCTCCGCAAGCTGCACCTGCCGAGGTGAGCATTCGTCTGGAATTGAGCAATGGCAACGGAATCGGGGGCGCGGCTGCGCGCTTGAAACAGTGGTTGACCGCCGAAGGCCTGCCGGTCGAACGCCTGACCAACCAGCGGCCTTTTGACCAGCAGCACACGCTGATCCAGTACCGCGCCGGCCATCAAGAAGCCGCACTGCGGGTGGCGCAGGCGCTGCACATGACCCCGCAGCTTGGCACCGCGCCCAGCACCGGCCTGAAATCCGACGTGCGCGTGGTCTTGGGCCATGACCTGGTGCGAACGACGGCCTGCCTTGAGCACAAGGCTTGTGAACGGCCTGCAATGTTTGCTGCCGTACTGCACGGACCAGGGATGAAGCCCCAATGGGCCCAAACAAGGGCTGACATCGGGCAAGAGAATTTCTAACCCAAAATTTGAGTGGATTGACAAGGAAACATCGTGAACAAAGACATGGAGGCGATTTACCGTCCCCTCAAAGCCCGCCTGGAAGACTCCGACTTGACCTACATCCATCTGGTGGAACTCATCGGGAGTTTCGCGGGGTCGTCCCCTCACATTGCCCAGGCCTTGGCCTACCACGCCCGCGACTTCATGCACGAATGCAATGCCGCAGAGGTCGTCGCCTCCTACGCGTCCATCATTTCCGAGATCTACCGCCGGACGTTCTTTGACATCGAGCATGCCGTGACGTACGGCACCACGGAGATGCTCGACAAAGGTCCCGAGATGCTGAAGGCTTTCGCCGCGTATCTCGTGTGTTGCATCGACATGGACGATCACCAAGTCGCTTCGGGCAACTTCATGCCTGAAACGCTGGGGCTGCATTGACGCTGATGCCCATTGACTCGGCACTGAGGGGGAACCTAGCTGCTTCATCCATCGGCAACGGCTAGCTTGTCGAGATTTTCAAGGGTCGACACCGGGGAGCGATACCACCAGACCCGATCGTGGTTCGGCGCGATCCACATTGCGCGCCGAAGGCTTTTCAAGCGGTGAAACCCCTCACAGTTGCGAGCTGGACAGGCTCTATTTTTGGGAATATTGTCCCAATTTCTGATCGCAACAGCCGACCGCGATCTGCCCTCGATGCGGCGAATGACCCGCTGCTTCGCCCTCGTATTCCAGCTGCTGTTTCGGCCCGTGTGTTGTGGGAGTGCAGGTCATGACTCGAATTGCCGACATCGCCAACGCCGCCTTGACACTTCGGGCTCGGGTAAGAATGGCCGGGCCACAGCCATCTCCGCTGAGTCCCCTCGCGGCGCCGCTGCCGCTATCGGTGCGACAAAGCAACGCCCGGGCCGATCTCGCGCAGCTGATGGGGCGCTGCCATCGGTTGGAGCACGAACTGGCAATCGCTTGCGACCCGCACCCGCCGCACCAGGCCCGCATCAACCGTCTGTTGGGAGACATCGCAGGGACCCGCCGCGAGATCGCCGCGTTGCAAGCTGCTGAAGAAGCAAAATCTGGCCTCACCCTTGACATGCCTCAGCCAGCCTCTGTTTGCCCAGAGCCGCCCTCGATTCGGGAATACAGGCTCAGCCCGAACGAAGACGCAAATGCAGCTGAGGAACGTCACTGATCTCGCGACGACAACAGCACCACCTTGCCTTCAACCTTCAGCGCGCGCCTCCCATGACCGCCGCGGTGCCGACCCAGCGGCGCGTGACCAGCAACAGCACCGCCGCAGCAATCGCGAACGCGGCACTGAGCAGCGGCACGGCAGCCGCGTTCTCGCCTTCGACGATGAACGAGGCCGTCAGCGGCCCGAACGCGCTGCCCAGCAGCTGGGCCGCCGGCACCAGCCCGGCCAGGCGGCCACTGGCATCGGCACGGAAGGCCAGGCCGATGTGGAACGGCAGCATGAACAACCACACGAAGCCGAACAGCGCACAGCCGAGCGCGAAATTCAGCATGCTGCCGGGTGGCAACTGGTGCACGGTCGCGGTGACGGCCGCCAGCGCCACCGAACACGCCACCAGCGTGGGCACCACCGCCAGGCGCCGCACCGCGAACGAGGCCACGCTGCCGCCCACCACCTGCATCGCCAGCACGCCGGCGATCAGCGTCTGCGCCGCACGGGCATCGAAACCAGCAGCCTTGCCCAGCGGCTCGAGGTAGGCCCAGAACGAACCCAGCGTTGCGAGCTGCAGGAACACGACCGCCAGCGGCAGCAGCGTTGCCGCCGACCAGCGGAAGCCCGATACCGCGGGCGGCGCCAACGGCGTCAGCCGGGCCGGCTGCAAGAACGCCAGCAGGCACGGCAGCAGCGTGAGCGCGCTCAGCGCTGCAAAGCCGCCCTTCCAACCCGACTGAGGGATGACCGCATTGGCCAGCAGCGCACCGAACGCCGCCTGCGCGAGCGTCTGCACCACGAAGAAGATGCCGGCCACACGCGCCGGGTTGGCGGTGCGCACGACGACGCCCGTCGTGCCCCAGACCAGCACGCCTTCGGCGAGGCCGGCGGCCGCGCGCACCGCCGTCATCGGGCCGTCGCCCGTGGCCAGCAAGGTGAGCATGTCGAGGCCCGCGGCAAGCAGCGCGGCGATGATGGTGATCAACCTCAGCTTCGACAAGGGCAGCAGCGTGTCGCCGAGCACGACCCCGAGACCGATCGTCACGATCTCGGCCATCGCGACGATGCCCACGCCTTCCAGGCTGACCTGTTTCGCTTCGACCAGTTCGCCGAGCAGGATGGGCTGCACACCCACCATCAGCACGGCGATGCTGCCGATGGCCAGCGCGGCGGCAACCTGACGGGGCGATAGATCCTGGGCGTGGTTCGTCGACATGCGATGCTCTCCTGTGCAGGCGGGGTCGGGGTTCAGTAGCCTTTGGTCTCTTCGGGCAGCAGGCCTTGCGCGAAGCGTTGTGTGGCGCGCTGCTCGTCCTTGTGCAGCCGGCCGTTGGCGACCCTGCGCACGATCCAGGGTAAAGCACGCACGCGCCCGCCACCGGCTACCGCCAGCACATAGGCCTTGGCGCATTTCTCGAACAGCTCGGCGTTCAGCGCCAGGCGCATGGCGGTCATGCCCAGGCACATGGGTCGGCCCTGCACCAGCAGCACGTTGCCGCCTTCGCGCAATGACACTGCCAACTCACGCAACTCGGCGGCAGCAGGCCCCATGGCGCCGAGGTGGCGTGCCTGCTCGTCGAACGCCTGTGGCATCGCGCCGCCGAAATCTGCGAGGCAGCGCCCAAACTCGGCGCCACCCACGGCAATGGCCCCCACGTCGCCGCGTGCGCCGTAGGCCGCAGCGTGAACGAGACCGTTGCCCGATGCTGCCCCGAGTGGCACCCGCTGCGGCGCCTCATCGATCGCATCGCCAAACCACATCGCATCGCTGCCCGAAATGCGCAGCGACAAGCTGGCGCTCTCTGCCGCCAGCAGGCGCTTGGCCTGCAGCCGCTCGCGCAAGTTCACCCATTGCTGGCGAAGAGTCTCTTCCATCGTCATCGGGTCAGACCAGCTTGAAGACGTCTTCGAATCGATTGAGCGCATCGTCGATCACCTCGTCGGTGTCGGCCAGGCTCGTGTAGATGCGGCTGCCGGCCAGCGTGATGAGGCCGTGCGCCGTGTACGCCGCGCCCATCTCCTCCATCATGTGCTTGCGCTGCTTGGCTTCGTTCTTCACGCGCAGCAGCTTGAAGAGGTTGCTCGTGTCCAGCAACAGCACGCCCGAGGTCTGCAGGTGCACGATCGAGCCCATGTTGTAGGTGACGTAGGGCAAGCCGAGCCGGTTGATGATCGACTCGAGCCCCTGGCACAGCCGGTCGCCGGCACGCCCTGCCACGCCGGCAGCGTCGGTGCGCTGCGCCTCCAGCAGCGCGTGGTAGCCGGCCACGCATGACAGCGGGTTGGCCGACAACGTGCCGCCGACGAAGGCGCGCCGCGCGGTCGTGCCAATGCCGCCCACCAGCAGCATCATCACGTCTCTGCGGCCGCCGATCGCGCCGGCCATCGGGTAGCCGCCGGTGAGGCACTTGCCCAGCACGGTGAGGTCGGGCTTCACGTCGAAGTAGGCCTGCGCACCACCCATGCCGACGCGGAACCCGGTGACCACCTCGTCGAAGATCATCAGCGCGCCGAACTCGTCGCACAGCGCCCTCACCTGCCGGTTGTAGTCGGGGTGCACGGGCCGCGTGCCGCTCTCCGGCCCCAGCGGCTCGAGCAGCACCGCCGCCGTGCCGCCGCGCAGGCGGTTCAGCTGCAGCTTGCGGCGCAGCGCATCCAGATCGTTGGGGTTGCACTCCTGCGTGTTGCCGGTGGCGCCACGCGGAATGCCCACCGCCTCCATGCGGCCGGTGCTGGGCAGGCGCATGCCGTAGACCAACTGGTCGCTCCAACCGTGGTAAGCGCCGCCGATCTTGATGATCCACTTCTTCTTCGTGTAAGCACGTGCCAGGCGCACCGCGCCCATCACTGCCTCGGTGCCGGAGCCGAGCAGGCGCACCATGTCGACCGCAGGCATCGATTGGCACACCAGCTCCGCGAGCTTGACCTCGTATTCGTGCAGCAGCCCGGTGACCGGGCCGCACGAGTCCAGCACCTCGTTGACCTTCTGGCGCACGGCCGGGTGATTGGAGCCCAGCAGCGTGGGGCCACCGGCCTGCAGGAAGTCGGTGTAGCGGTTGCCGTCCACATCGGTCAGGTGCGCACCTTCGGCCTGCGAGATGGCCAGCGGGAACGGGTGATTGAACGCGAGGTTGTGCTGCACACCGCCCGGGATCACGGCCTGGGCACGTTCGGCCAGGCGCTTCGAGCCTTGGCAGCGCTCGTCGAAGTAGCGCATCACCTGCGGCATCTTGTCGGGCCGGATCGGACGCATCGGCTGCTTGACCAGCGCATCGAAGCGGCGGTAGAGGCTGTCGACATCGGGCCAAGCCGAGATGGCGGGGCGCGGGCCCGTGGCCGACGCGGCCGTGTGGATGGGGGCGAGGTTGCTCATGGGGTGCGTGGGGTTCAAAGGATGGATCAACCTGCCAGCGCGTCGGTGACTCGCCGCAGTGCCGGTTGCATGGAAGGTTCTTTCTCGGCGCGCGCGGCGATCAGCTGCATCAGGTGCATCCGTGACAGGGTTTCGAGGTCTTCGACCGCCTGCAACGCCACCGCCGTGCTGGTGCCGCAGCACAGCGCCCCGTGGTTGAGCATCAGGTAGGCGTTGGTGTCGCTGCGCAACTTGCGCGCCAGCTTGGACGACAGCCAACCCGAGCCCGAGGGGGCATAGCCGACCATCGGCACACGCATGCCCAGCGAGCGCTGAAGCGGGCCGGGCGGAACATCGAGGGCCCGCCCCAGCAGCGCGCAGGCGCTGGCCACGGGTTGATGGGTGTGGATGCTCGCCTGCACATCGAGCCGTGCACGCAGCACACGTGCATGCAGCCCGCTTTCGACGGACGGCGCACGATCACCTTCGATCTGCGCCAGATCGGACAGGCGCAGCACGCAGACATCGGCTGCCTTCATCGTCAGGTAGTCGGTGGCCGAGGGCGTGACGGCGATGTGCGTTGCATCCACGCGCAGCGCGATGTTGCCGCCGGTGCCGGAGAAGTGGCCACGTTGCGACAGCTCGATGCACAGGTCGACCACGGTCTGGCGGATGGCCACGGTGTTCATGCTCATGCAGCAGCCCCTTGCGGCGCATTGAGCCTGTGGTACAGCGGCGCCAGCCGCGTGCGCACCTCTTTGAAGGTTTCAAACTTGTCGCTGTAGAGGCGGCGCAACGCACGCGACGGCTCGTAGGTGTGGCGCGCACGTCGCAGCTGAACCAGGTCGCTGAACTTCAACGCGCCGACGCCCACCGCCGCGATGAACGCCGCGCCGACCGCGTTGGTCTGGATCGGGTTCTCGAGCTGGCGGATCGGTTGGCCGGTGATGTCGGCCATGATCTGGCACCACACATCCGACTGCGCGCCGCCGCCGACCGCCGTGACCGTGCCCACGTCGCGCCCCAGAAAGCGGGCAAAGGGCTCCAGCATCCAGCGCGTGTTCAGCGCCACGCCTTCGAGGAAGGCGCGGAAGATGTCTTCGCGCGAATGCTCGAGCGACATGTTGAGCAGCCCGGCGCGCAGGCGCGGGTCGTCGACCGGCGTGCGCTCGCCGAGCAGCCACGGCGTGTAGATGAGGCCGCGCGCGCCGGGCGGCACGCGCGCCGCGATCTTGTTCAGCATCTCGTACACGGCGGGGTGTTCTTCGTCGCTGGCCAACTCGTCGGGGTGGTAGAGGATGCGGTCGCGCAGGAACGAGAGGTTGGCACCGGCCGTCGATTGCAGCGCCATCGCGAGGTAGCGCCCGTCCACCGCGCAAGGCACCGCAGCGATCTTGTGCCGCACGTCGGTCTGCATGGAGGGCACGTGCGCACCCAGCCACGACGAGGTGCCCAGGTACAGGTGCGTCTCGAAATCGCCGACCGCCGCACCGACGGCGACAGCCGAGTTGTCCACCGCGCCGGCGACGACCACCGTCTTCGCGTCCAGCCCCAGCGCCTGCGCCACCTCGGGCAGCACGGGGCCGAGGATGTCGGTTGAGCGCACGAGCTCCGGCAGCTTCGCGGCGTCGATGCCGAGCATGCGGATCAGGCTGGCGTCGTAGCGCACGTGCCCCACGGCGCGGTTGTCGGTGACCCAGGCGGTGAGCATCGAGTCTTGCGTCGCGCAGAAGCGGCCCGCGAGGCGCAGGTTCAGGTAGTCGAGCACGTTCAGGAACTGGTGGGTGCGCTCGTAGCGCTCGGGCTCCTGATCGCGGATGTACGCCATGTGCCCGGCCGAGTCGCGACCCGAGAGCGACGGCGCGCCGCCGGTCAGCCGCAGCCAACGCCACAGTCTCAGCGGGCCGTAGCCTTCGATGTTCAGCACGCGCCCGCGCACGCGGCGCGCCATCGCCGCCGCGCCGCGCGAGTCGAGCCAGGTCAGCGCGCGGCCGAGGGGCTGGCCGTTGCGGTCGACGCAGACCGTGCCTTCGGTCTGCGTCGAGCAGCACACCGCGACCACACGGCGGCGCAGGCCGGCGTCGGCAGCGAGGATCTCTCCGGCGCTGTCGAGAAAGGCCTTCCACCAGTCCTGCGGATCTTGCTCGGCCGAAGCGCCCTGCACGTGCAGCTTGACCGCGCGGAACGACCATGCGTGCACCGTGCCGTCGAGCGACACCAGGGCGCACTTGCAGCCCGAGGTGCCGAGGTCGACGGCGAGCACGAGGCGCCCGTCGGCCACGCTTGCAGGCGTGGCGCTCGTGGAAGAACCGGTCATTTCAGAAATGACGCGAGACCGATACGAAGAACTTGTTGTCGTCGGTGGCGCGCAGCTTGTCGCCGTCCTGCGCGAGGTAGAGCTCCTTGACGCGCGTGTTCGTGGTCACCCAGTCGGCATTCCAGTCGAAGCCCCAGCGCTTGTGCGTGACGCCGACGCGAAAGTCGGAGAAGTTCGCCTCCTTGAAGTTCGCGATCTTCTGGTAGCCGCCGTGCAGGTTCAGCGTGGTCGTTGGCGTGAGGTTGAACTTGTAGTCGAGGTCGAACAACCAGCTGCCGCGCGAGTTGTGGTCGCCGCGCGCGTAGCACTCGAGCCCTTGTGTCGGGTCGGCCATCAGCAACAGCATGGTTCCGCAGACACCACCGGTGTCGGCGCCGCGGTAGGTCTTGGAGATCACGTTGAGAATGCGCCCTTCGAGCGCGCCGTAGCTGATCTCGGCCACGGCGAAGGTGCTGTCGTACTTGGTGGTCTGGACGTCCGTCGGCGTGAAGGTGTTGAAGTCGAAGCCGTGCGGCGCTTCGAATTTGGCGCCGGGGAACAGCTCGGTCGCGATGCCCGCGCCGAAGTGCCAGCCCTCGGGGTCACCGAAGCGGTAGCCGCCCGCCAGCAGCACGCCCAGCCCGTCGCCATCGAGGAACTGCTTCTTGCTCACCGACGAGAACTCGACCAGCGCAATGAGGCCGGTTTCGTGGGCCGCCTGCACGCTGAGCTTCAGGCCCGGCTTGTTCAGCGAGTCAGAGATACCGCGCGTCCGCTGGTCCGACGTGACCTTGACTTCGGTGTCGATGGCGAAGCTCGCGGTCTCGGCGGCGAGCGCCGGTGCGGCAACGCCGGCCAGCAGCGTGAAGACGGCAAGCGAAATTGGGCGTAGCAAAGGCATGAGTCTCTCCGTGAAGGGTGGTTGGACGGGATCAGGGTTTGCAGGCCGGTGTTGCCGGAACGGCAGCCACGCGCTTGAGTTGCTCGGTCTGGCCGAGAACCTCCACGCCAACGAAGGCGCGGATGTACAGGTCGCCCGACTTGACGCGGATGACGGATTTGTATTTCTTCTTGTCGCGCGGGTCGTAGGCCCACCCGTCGCGCCACGCATCGTTGTCGTAGCGCTCGAGCCGGGCGATCTGCACGCCGCAGGTGTCGGCCGGCGTGCCGGCGTCCTTGTCCCAGACGATGCGCCCGCACAGCGCACCGGGCGCATCGCCGCAGGGCTTGAACTCGATGACCGCGTCGCTCTGCGCGGTCATCCACAAGCCTTTGGCGTCGTCGGGCCCGGCAGCAAGAGCCGGAGCGCAAGACAGGGCTGCTGCCAACATCAGGCCGGTCGGAATCTTCATGGTGCGGCACCTTTTCTGTGTAGCGACAAGGACAGTGACGAGGATCAAAATCAGTAGTCATGGCTAGTATATAGTCATGACTACTGTCTTGTGTCGCCGAATTTCCTCGGACAATCCCGAATGCCGCTCTCCCCTTCCCCGATGCCCTCGACCCGCAAGCACCAGCCGTCTCTGGCGACCAAGAAGCAACCCGCACAGCAGCGGGCCACCGAAACCTACGAGCGCATCCTGGAAGTGACGGCCGAGACGCTGGCCGACGTCGGCATCGAGCGCTTGTCGACCAACCTGGTGTGCGAGCGCGCCGGGCTCTCGCCGCCGGCGCTGTACCGCTACTTCCCGAACAAATACGCCCTGCTGTCAGAACTCGGCAAGCGCCTGATGCAGCGGCAGAACGAGCGTGTCGACCACTGGATCACGCTCGATGTCTTCAGCGGCGGCGTCGAGAGCGTGGAGCGCGCGGTCGAGGGGCTGATCGTCGACACCTACAAGGTGACGCTGGACACCGTGGGCGGCGTGTGGATCATGCGGGCCCTGCGTGCGGTGCCTGCACTGCAACAGGTACGGCTGGCGTCGCACGCCGCCGTCACCCACGAACAGGCCATGTTGCTGGCCAAGGCCTTGCCGGAGGCGAACGCGGCGGAGCTGAAGCTCGTGAGCCGCATCGTGGTGGAGCTGATCTACGCGACGGTGGAGATGATCTTCGACGAGCCGCTGGACGTGAAGGCGGTGGCACGCACCGTGGCGGGCATGTTGACCAGCCATCTGACTCGCATCAAGCCGGGCGGTGGCGACACGCCCCGTCGCCCGGCCCGCAAACCCGCAGCCCGCAAGTGAGCGAAGCGCTCCCGGCGCACCGGGAGCCGTCTTCGTCAGATGCGCGATGCGATGGCCGAGTCCGCTCAGGGCGATAGACCCCTGCAGACGGCAATTGGCACCGCTTTGCCGCGCTCTTCCTGAGACCGCTGCCACAGCGTCCGGCACACCATGGCGGGTACCTACCGTGCCAGGGAGCCGTCGGTGTTTTGCATCAACCATTCAAATCCGCAGGGCTGCGTCGTCGCAGGGGCTCGTCCGTGAAGCCGGCACCTGAGCACTTCCCCACCGGGGTCGACGAGCATGACCTGCTGCGCGCGCTGCTGGACAACTCGCCGGACCACATCTATTTCAAGGACACGCAGTCCCGCTTCATCAAGTCCAGCGCGGGCCAGGCGCTCCAGTTCGGGATGACGACCCCCGAAGGGCTGGTCGGCAAGTCAGACTTCGACATCTTCTCCGAAGAGCACGCCCGCCCCGCCTTCGAGGACGAACAGGAAATCATCCGCACCGGCCTGCCGATGATCGGCAAGGTGGAGCGTGAAACCTGGATGGACGGGCGGCCCGATACCTGGGCTCTGACGACGAAGCTGCCGCTGCGCAACGGCAACGGCGACATCGTCGGCACGTTCGGCATCACCAAGGACATCACCGAACTGAAGGAAGCCGAGCGCCGGATCGCCGAGGTGCACAAGCAACTGCTCGTCGCCTCGCGCCTGGCCGGCATGGCCGAGATCGCCACCAATGTGCTGCACAACGTGGGCAATGTGCTCAACAGCGTCAACATCTCCGCCGGGTTGATCGGCGACCGGCTTCGCACGTCCAAGCTCAAGGGGCTGGCGCGCGCGGTCGGCCTGATGGACGAGCACGCACACGATCTGGGCGACTACCTCACGCGCGACGCCCGCGGCAAGCTGCTGCCCGGCTACCTGCGCGAGCTGGCGCAGACGCTGGAGGCCGAGCAAGCCGTCATCGCCGAAGAGCTGGCTTTGCTCGGCAAGAGCATCGACCACATCAAGGAGGTCGTCGCGACCCAGCAGTCGTATGCCGGGGTCTCGCGCGTCGTCGAAGCCCTGAAGTTCGACGAACTGCTCGACGATGCGGTGCGCATGAATGCCGGCGCGCTGACGCGCCACAGGGTCGAAGTCGTGAAGAACATCGCCGAGCTGCCCGCCCTGCCGCTCGACCGGCACCGCCTGCTGCAGATCCTGGTGAACCTGATCAGCAACGCCAAGCAGGCAATGAGCGGAACGCCTCTCGATCAAAGCCCTTGCATCACGCTAGGCGCCGCACTCATGCAGGTCGCAGACCAGCAAGTCCTGCGCATCACGGTCGCCGACAACGGCGAAGGGATCGCACCGGAGAACCTGGTCCGCGTCTTCGCCCACGGCTTCACTACGCGCAGCAACGGCCACGGCTTCGGCCTGCACAGCTGCGCGCTGGCCGCGCAAGAGATGGGCGGGACGCTGAGCGCACACAGCGATGGCGTCGGGCAAGGCGCCACGTTTGTCCTGGACATCCCGGTCGAGCCGCCGGAGAGCACACGATGACGACCCCGCAGAACCGGCGGATCCTGCTGGCCGACGACATGCCGGCGATCCACGAAGACTTTCGCAAGATCCTCGTGCCGCAAGCGGCGTGCGCCGATCTCGGTGCCGTCGAGGCGGCGCTGTTCGGCGATGAACCGCCGGCCGCGGCGAGCGCGTTCGAACTCGACTCGGCCTACCAGGGGCAGGAGGCCCTGGCCCGGGTCCAGGCCTCGCTGGCGGCAGGCCGGCCCTATGCGCTGGCCTTCGTCGACATGCGCATGCCACCGGGTTGGGATGGCGTGCAGACGATCGAGCGCCTCTGGCAGGCGGACCCGCGGCTGCAGGTGGTCATCTGCACCGCTTACTCCGACACCTCGTGGGACGAGGTGCTGGCGCGGCTCGATGTGCGCGACCGGCTACTGATCCTGAAGAAGCCCTTCGATGCGATCGAAGTGCGCCAGCTCGCAAACATGCTGACTGCCAAGTGGCAGATGACGCAGGACGCAGCGGCGCAGCTCGTGCGGATGGAAGACGCCGTGCTCGAGCGCACGCGCGAGATCACGCGCAGCAATGAAGCGCTGCAGGCCGAGATCAGCGAACGCAAGCATCTTCAAGGGCAACTGGTGCAGTCGGAGAAACTCGCCTCGATCGGCCAGCTCGCTGCCGGCGTGGCGCACGAGATCAACAACCCCATCGGCTACATCTTCTCGAACTTCGGCACGCTGGAAGGCTACCTCGGCAAGCTGTTCGAAATGCTGGCCGCCTATGAAGGCGCCGAAGGGAGCGTCAGCGCACCCGAGGTCGCCGCCAGGCTGCGCTCGCTGCGCGAGGAGGTGGAGCTGGAGTTCCTGAAGGAAGACATCCCGGTGCTGATGCGCGAGTCTCGGCAAGGCATCGTGCGGGTGCGCCAGATCGTGCAGGACCTGAAAGACTTCTCGCGCGTGGATTCAACCCAGGACTTCCAGCTGGCAGACCTGCACCATGGCATCGACTCGACGCTGAACGTGGTGGCCAACGAGATCAAGTACAAGGCCGACGTGGTCAAGGAGTACGGCGAGATTCCCGACATCGAATGCCTGCCTTCGCAGATCAACCAGGTGGTGATGAACCTGGTGGTCAACGCGGCGCAGGCGACGGGAGAAGAGCGCGGCCGCATCACGATCCGCACCGGTGTCACGCTCGACACCGAGCACGTGTGGCTGGAGGTGGCCGACACCGGCTCCGGCATCCCGCCGGACACGCTCAAGCGCATCTTCGAGCCCTTCTTCACCACCAAGCCGGTGGGCAAAGGCACGGGGTTGGGGCTGTCGCTGTCGTACGGCATCGTGCAAAAACATCAGGGCCGCATCGACGTGGAAAGCGTCGTCGGCCAGGGCACCACGTTCCGCGTGACGCTCCCGATGCGCCGGCCGGCGCCGGCATCTGCGAGCCTCATGGCTCAATCTGCGCCAAGCTCGATGGCCTCCTGATCGTCACCCTTCGATGCGGACTCTACCCGAGGGGGCCGTATCGCCTCAACGGCAAATTCACCAAGCGACGCGCGCTTGATGCATATCAACACCTGAGTGCCCCGAACGCATAGGCTGAGGTCTTCTTCGGAGAACTCAGATGCATGTTGCGTTGTGCGGAATAACTGCGTTGCTGGTTGCGTCCGCCCCGGTTCGTGCCAACGAGGCCGAGTACGACGCCGCCATGCTGAAGCTGGCCACACAAAGCCAGTGCATGAGCTGCCACAGCATCCTGCCCGCTCCCAAACGGGCCGACGGGCTGCCACCCATCGCACCGGCGTGGCGCGACATCGCCATCAGGTACAGGAATGACCCCGGCGCATCAAATCGGCTGGCGCGCATCGTCATGGCCGGCTCGGATCCGCGCTCCAAGCATTGGGCGGGCAAGGTCAGTCAGGTCACGATGCCGCCGAACGGTTCCGCGGTGACCGAAGCCGACGCACGCATGCTCGTCAACTGGATACTGGTGCTGGTCCCATGACAGGCATGCACAAGCCATACCCCTCAGTGTGGGTCAGCGCACAGACGCGTCGATGACGGGCGCGCACCGTGAACTCCCAACACCGCAACGCAGCCGAACGCTCCTCTCAAGAGCCAGGCGCGAACGCAACTCCCGAACACCCACTGTGACCTAGGACATCGCCATGACTTACCAAAGCATCAACCCCCATGACGGCAAGCTCCTGATGAGCTTCGAGCACATGAGCAACCCACAGCTCGAAAAGTCGCTCGCCGCCGCCGAGACCGGCTTTCAAGCCTGGAAGCACACCAGCTACGCCGAGCGGGCCGCCATCGTCAACAAGGCCGCAGCGCTGCTGCACGCGAACGTCGATGACTTCGCCAAGCTGGCCACGCTGGAGATGGGCAAGCGCATCAACGAGGCGCGCGGTGAAGTCAAATTCAGCGGCGACATCCTGGCCTACTACGCCAAAAACGCCGAAGCCTTTTTGGCCCCGGTGGCACTACACCCGAAGGTCGGCGAAGCCCACGTGGAGAGCAGCCCCACCGGCGTGATCTTCTGCGTGGAGCCCTGGAACTTCCCCTACTACCAGCTGGCACGCGTCGCCGGCCCGCAGCTGATGGCCGGCAACGTGTTGGTGGTCAAGCACGCAGGCTGCGTGCCGCAATGTGCCCTCGCCTTCGAGAAGCTGCTGCTCGACGCCGGCGCGCCGGTGGGCGTGTACACCAACCTGCTGATCTCGCACGAGCAGACGATGCGTGTGATCGACGATGAGCGTGTCAAGGGTGTGGCCCTGACCGGCAGCGTCGCGGCCGGCCGCCTCGTGGCGGCCCGGGCCGGGCAGAACCTGAAGAAATCGTCAATGGAGCTCGGCGGCAGCGACGCTTTCATCGTGCTCGACGATGCCGACCTCGACAAGGCCATTCCCTGGGCGCTGTGGGGCCGCATGTACAACGGTGGCCAAACCTGCTGCGCCGCGAAGCGCTTCATCGTGCTCGACTCCATCGCCGACAAGTTCCTCGCGAAGTTCAAGGCCGCGCTCGAGACCTTGAAGCCGGGTGACCCGATGGATGAGAAGACCACGCACGGCCCCTTGTCGACCGAGGCGGCGTTGCTGCAGCTCCTGAAGCAGGTGGATGCGGCCGTGGCCCGCGGTGCCACGCTGCTGATGGGCGGCAAGCGCATCGACCGGCCGGGCTCGTTCATGCAAACGACGATCCTCACCGACATCCAGCCCGACAACCCGGCGTTCCGAGATGAGTTCTTCGGCCCGGTCGTCTCGTTCTATCGCGTCAAGACCGAAGACGACGCCATTGCGCTCGCCAACGACTCTGACTTCGGCCTGGGCGGCTCTGTCTTCACGCAAGACATTGCGCGCGGCAACCGCCTGGCCAGCCGCATCGACACCGGGATGATGTTCGTCAACAACCTCGACTGGGCCGATGCCGAGTTGCCCTTCGGTGGCATCAAGAACTCCGGCTACGGGCGCGAGCTCGGCAACATGGGCATCCAGGAGTTCGTGAACAAGAAGCTGGTCCGCACCGGCCACCTCGACGCACCGGCCTGATCACCCGAAAGCACCCGAGCACACGACATGACACAAACCATGCAAGCCGCACAAGTCCAGCAGTTCGGCAAGCCGCTGCTGCTGAAGGAACTGGCTGTTCCAACCCCAGGCCCGGGCCAGATCCTGGTGCGCACAGAAGCCTGTGGCGTGTGCCACACCGACCTGCACGCGGCCAACGGCGACTGGCCGGTCAAACCCGCCCTTCCGTTCACACCGGGGCATGAGGGCATCGGCATCGTCGCGGCCCTGGGTGCAGGCGTATCCGCCGTGAAGGAAGGCGACCGCGTCGGCGTGCCCTGGCTCTACTCCGCATGCGGGCATTGCGAGTATTGCCTCGCGGCGCGCGAGCCGGTGTGCGCCGAGGCGCAGTTCGGTGGCTACACAAAGAACGGTGGCTTTGCCGAGTACATCGTCGCCGACCCGAACTACGTCGCGCACATCCCGGCGCACCTGGCGGCGCGCGACGCGGCGCCGCTCATCTGTGCGGGTGTCACTTCGTACAAGGGCATCAAGGAAACGCAGGCGCGGCCGGGCGAATGGCTGGTCGTGTCGGGCGTGGGCGGCCTCGGGCACCTGGCCGTTCAATATGGCCGCGCGATGGGCCTGCATGTGTGCGCGGTCGACATCGACGACGGCAAGCTCGCACATGCCAAACGCCTGGGCGCCGAGGTGGTGGTCAACGCGAAGCATGGCGACCCGGCGGCCGAGGTGAAGAAGGCCACCGGCGGCGGCGCGCATGGCGTGCTGATCACAGCGCCATCGCTACCCGCCTTCAGGCAGGGCGTGGGCATGACGCGCAAGTTCGGCACCTGCGTTCTGGTGGGCATCCCGCCAGGTGAGTTTCCGACGCCGCTGTTCGACGTGGTGGCCAACTGCATCACCATCCGCGGCTCCTTCGTCGGCAGCCGCCGCGACATGGCCGAGGCGCTGGCTTTTGCGGCCGACGGCAGGGTCAAGGCCGACATCGAGTTGCAGCCGCTGTCTGCCATCAACTCGGTGTTCGAGCGGCTGGCCGCGGGCGACGTGCCGTCGCGCGTGGTGCTCGAGTTCCCCGGTCGCTGAGTAAAGGTCGCGCGGGTTGGTGATGGCCGCGCATGCGCAACAGCACCTCAGAGCATGCGTGCGCGCTGGGCCTGCTCGGTCAACTCGGCGCGGAAGTTCGGGTGAGCGATGGCGATCAGTTCTCTCGCCCGTTGCTTGGCCGACTTGCCGCGAAGCTGCGCCACACCGTACTCGGTGACCACGTAGTTGACGTCGTTCTTGCTGGTGCTGACGTGCGTGCCCGGCGAGAGTGAGAGTGCGATGCGAGAAATGGCGTCGCCCTTCGCGGTGGACGGCAGCACGATGAAGGCCTTGCCGCCACGCGAGCGGTTGGCTGCACGCACGAAGTCGGTCTGGCCGCCGGTGCCCGAATACGGCGCGTGCCCCAAGCTTTCAGAGCCGCACTGCCCCAGCAAGTCGATCTGCAAGGTGGCGTTGATGGCAACCAGCCTGTCGTTCTGGCCGGCCAGCAATGGGTCGTTGGTGAAGCTCACCGGGTGGATCTCGAGGCCGGGGTTGCGGTCCATGAAGCGGTAGAGCTTGCTGGAGCCGAGCGCGAAGGTGGCCACCATCTTGCCCGGCAGGTAGTTCTTGCGCCGGTTGGTCACGGCCCCGCACTCCACCAGCGTGAGGATGCCGTCGCCGATCATCTCGGTGTGGATACCGAGGTCGTGCTTCTGCGTCAGCTGCATCACCACCGCGTCGGGGATGCCGCCGTAGCCGATCTGCAGCGTCGAGCCGTCTTCGATCAGGTCGGCCACGTACTTGCCGATGGCCTCTTGCACCGGGCCGATTTTCGGCAGGCCGACCTCGAGCACCGGCTCGTGGCTCTCGACCAGCGCGGCCACCTGCGAGATGTGCACATGGCAGTTGCCGCAGGCAAAGGGCACATTGGGGTTCACCTCGAGCACCACCGCGCGGGCCTTCGCGGTGGCCGCCATGGTGTAGTCGGCCCCGAGGCTCACGGCAAAGTAGCCGTGCGCGTCCATGGCAGACGCCATCGAGAACACCACATCGGCGGGAATCTGCCCGCGCTCGATCTGGCTCGGGATCTCTGAGAAGTAGTTGGGGATGAAATCGACCCAGCCTTCCTGCCCACCGGCGCGGCTGGCTCCGCCGTAGAACAGGGCCACGTGGCGCACGTGGTCTGTGGTGGCCGGGTCGAAGTAGGCGTACTTGCGCATGGCCAGGATCTGCGCCACCTTCACATCGAGAAACTCACGCCGCTGCTCCGACAGCGCGGCGAGCAAGGTCGGCGGCTCGCCGACGCCGGTGGGCACGATGATGGAGTCGCCATTGCGCACCTGGCGCACGGCGTCTGCGGCAGACACGCGCTTTTGCAGATAGAGCTGCTGAGGGGTCATGGTCTTCTTCCTTGCGGCGCACAGAGCGTCAACACGAGAAACGGGTGCCATCAGGCCCCGGTGATCTTGCGCCGCCAGTGAATTCAGGCCTTGCGCAGGATCAAGCCCGCAGTGTCGTTCATTCGAAAACCGGTGTCGGCCCCGGATGGGTCATTCCGTCCGCTGCGCCTTCGATCGAAATGACCCGTCAGACAGGCCCATTTCGGCAGTCACTCACCCTTCCGCGGATGTACGCTTCGATGTTGCCTGTTCGCGTTGGTATCGCCCGCTGGCTGTTCAAAGGATGTTGGCGAGGAGCTCGACCGGCGACAAACAGCGATCCGGATACCTCATGCAGAAGCCCTTCCTTTCAGCTCCGCGAGTAGCTGGCGTCCTGGTCGGACTGCTGGGTGCCACCCTGGCCATACGCTGGGTGTTTCAGGTGGACGCCATTACGCGTCTCATCGCGGGCTCCGAGCTCACGGGCATCGTCAATCCGCTGCTCTTCATCGCGGCAGGCATCTGCTTCTTCAACGCCTCGCAGCCGGTAAAGGCCAGCACCTGGCTCACGCGACTGTCGGCAATCTGCATCGCCGCGCTGATCGCGCTGCCCCTGGCCTACCTGTTCGAAAGCCAGACAGGCATCGGTTTGGGGGTCGACTTCGTCCGCGCCGGCACCGTTCCCACGGCGACCAATCCGCACCCCGGACGACTGTCGCCGAACGCGAGCTTGGCATTTCTGCTCACCGGCGTGGCCTTCTGGCTGCACGGACGCCCGATGCGTGCTGGCCGGCTCATCTTCCTGGCGCTGGTCCTGGTCATTTCCGTCATCGGTCTGGGCGGCATGATCGGCTACCTCGTGGGCCTGGAAACGCTGTACCAAGTGGCCAGTTTCAACCGGATGCTGCCGGCAACCGCGTTCGGACTCTCGGTCGTCGGCGCTGGCCTGTGGATGCTTCACGAAGCGTCTCGGGCGTTCGACACCAAGGCGCTGCACAAGACCGAGCAGCGCATCAAGCGACGCTCGATCGCTGTCATCACGCTCGTCGCACTGGCGGGCGGCGCTGCAGGTTTCTCGGTGATGCGCGACACGTTCGAGCAGTCGGTCTCCAAAGACATGCTGCTCACTGCAACGACGAACGCGACCTCGCTGGCCCACACCATCGAAGTGAGCCTGTGGTTCCCGAGAACCGTTGCAAGCCGGCCGGCTGCGCGCCAGGCCCTGGACAAGCTGAGCAAAGCGCCCGACGACGCGGTGGCCAAGGACTTTCTGCAAAAGGTGGCCGACAGTTTCCTGACCGCCGAGCTGACGGGCGTGGAGATCTACGCTGCGAACGGCGCGCGCGTGGCACAGGCGGGCTCCATGGCGCCGGCGAAGACGAAAATCATTCAGCATCTGGCGAATACAGGGCATCCGGCCACCCTGGCCTGGAAGGACGGCTACCTGCTCCTCGCCGAAACCGATGTCCTCGTCGACGGGCGCGTGATCGGGCGGGTGCTCACCGAGCAGCGCATGCCGCTCTTCGATCGCCTGCTGGCCGACATCCGGGCCTCGAGTGACACGTCCGACATTGCAATCTGTGGCCGCGAGAACGACCAGCTGGTCTGCGCGCCGAACCGGTTCAGGCCCTCGGGCTTCGAGCTGCCAATGTTCGACGCGGCTGGCAAGCCGGCCCTTCCCGTAGCAAGAGCACTGCTTGGTGAACGCGGCGTGCAATTCCTCAAGGACCGGCGTGGTGTCAACGTCCTCTCGGCCTTTACGCCCATCAAGGATTTCGGGCTCGGGCTGGCCGTGCGGACCGATGTCGACACGCTCTATGCGCCGATGAAGTCGCGCCTGAACCTCCTGGCCCTGGCGCTCGTCGGCATCGTCGCGTTGGCCATTTATGCCCAGCACAGCCAGGTGAGGCCGGTGCTCAAGCAATTGGTCGAGAGCGAGCAGATGGTGAAATCCATCCTCGAGGATCAGGCCGAACTCGTGTCGCTCGCCAAGCCCGGTGGCGAACTGACCTACGTCAACCCGGCCTATGCGCAGCACTTCGGGCTGACGCCTGCGGAGATGGTGGGTAAGAACTTGTTCGATCATGTCGAGCCCGCGAATCGCGAGATCGTTCGACAGGCCTTTGCGGAAGTCTTTTCGACGGGCAAGACTTCCCATGGCGAAGACCGGATGACGGCCGCCAACGGTGCCGAGCGCTGGGTCGCCTGGGCCAACAGCCTGCAGCGCGACTTCGCCGGGCAGCCGATGATCCATTCGGTCGGCCGCGACGTGACCGAGCGCAAACAGGCCGAGATCGCGTTGCGAACCAGCCAGGCATTGCTTGTTCGCATGGGCCGGGTCGCCGGGGTGGGCGCCTGGGAGCTGGACCTTCCCACCGGGACGCTCACATGGACCGAAGAGACACGGCGCATCCACGAGGTCGCGCCCGACTTCGTGCCGACGCTGCAAACCGCCATCGCGTTCTACGCCCCCGAGAGCCGATCCATCATCGATTCGGCCGTTCACAAGAGCATGGAGACCGGCGAGCCCTGGACTTTGGAGCTGCCCCTGGTGACGGCCACGGGTCGTCGCATCTGGGTTCGCGCTCAGAGCCAGGCCGAGATGCGGGGCGGCAAGCCCGTGCGCCTGGTGGGTGCGATTCAAGACATCACCGAGCGCATGTTGGCCGAGCGAGCGCTTCGCACGCTGAGCGCAGTCTTCGAAGCGACGACCGACTACGTGGTGCAGCTCGACCCGACAGGCCGGCTCACCTACATGAACCCGGCTGCACGCCGCCGCACCGGGGTGGCGCTCGACGCATCGATCGAGCACCTGACGCTGGCCGATTTCAACCCGCCGCACACCCTTGAGCGCTTCATGTTGGAGGTGTGGCCCGCCGCGGTGGCCAACGGCGTCTGGGTGGGCGAGTCGCTGGTGTGGGACGCAGACCGGCACGAGTTCCCGGTCAGCCACATCGTCATCTGCCACCGCGACAAACAGGGCAAGGTCGAGTACTTCTCGGCACTCATGCGCGACATCTCGGCCGCCAAGGCCGCAGAACAGGCAGTGCGCGATAGCGAACATCGCCTGCGCATGGTGACCGACCACCTGCCGGCGTTGATTTCGTACCTCGACCAGGACATGCGCTTCCGCTTCGTCAACCGGACCTATCGGCAGTGGTTCGGCGACGAGGCAGCGCCGCAAATCGGCACCAGCGTGCAGGAGTTCTACGGCGCACAGGCGTGGGGAGAGATCGAGCCCCGGCTGCGGGCCGCCCTGGAAGGCCAGGAGGTGGCCTACGACCGCGAGATGGTGAGCCTCGAAGGCCGCCGCCACGTGCAGGTCACGGCCGTTCCCGATCGCGACGAGCAAGGCAAGGTCGTCGGCCTGTACACCCTCATCGCCGACGTCAGCTCGTACCGCGAAGCGCAACGCGCGCTCCAGGAGAGCGAGGCTCGCCTGAGCACAGTGGCCGATGCGCTGCCGATGCGCGTGGCCTACATCGACGCCGAGGAGCGCTACCGGTTCAACAACCTGGCCTATGAGCGTGGCTTCGGCCGGCCGCGCCACGAGATCTATGGGCAGACCGTGCGCGCACTGCTGGGCGAGGCCGCCTACAGCAAGGTCGAACCGCACATTCGCAGCGTGTTGCGAGGAGAGACTGTCAGGTTCGAGAGCGAGATGGCCAGCGGCGGCAGCTATGTCTGCTACGAGGCGCACTACATCCCGCAGCTGGCAGTCGACGGCCGCACGGTGCTCGGCTTCCACGCCGTGATCAGCGACATCACCCGCCAGAAGCTCGAAGAGCGGCGGCTGATCGAGCTCGCGCGCGTGGACCCGCTCACGGGTGTCATCAACCGCGCCGGCTTCGAGTTGGTTGTCGCCGAGGCGATGGAGCGCAGCCGCACCACGGGTGTGCTGATGGCGCTCATGTACCTCGACATCGACCGGTTCAAGCAGGTCAATGACCGGTACGGGCACAACGCCGGAGACGCACTGCTGCGGGCATTCGCGAGCCGGTTGTCTCAGACGCTGCGCTCGAGCGATACCGTCGCCCGTCTCGGCGGCGATGAGTTCACGGTGGTCATGGAAGGCTTGCCGCGACCCGAGGTGGCCTCCACCGTGGCCGCCAAGATCATCCAGGCCATGAGGGCGCCGTTCGTGATCGACGAGCACACGATCGATGTCACTACCAGCATCGGTCTGGCGTTCTACCAGGGAGACGCCACGACCGTCGAGGCGCTCGTCCAGCAGGCGGATGTGATGCTCTACCAGGCCAAAGGCGCGGGCCGCAACAACGTGCAGGTGGCGCTTCGTCTCATCGAAGGCGGTCGCACCTAAGGCCTATTAACGCTACGGCGCTGGCCCGGGGTGCCTCGCCACCTTCTCAAATTGGGTCCCAGCTGAAGACGTCGGCCGAGCGCTCCATCGGCACGAAGGCAGCCTTGAGCGCCGGCATGCCGTGCTCGGCCAGGCTGCGAGCCGTCCAACCCTCCTGGCGGTGCACGGACCGCACCGGGCGCGGCTGGCTCATGAGGAAGATCTCGTTGTTGCGCACGGTGAAGATCTGCGCGTTCACCGCCGCCGCGGCGTCGCTGAGCAGGTACACCGCCAGCGGCGCGATCTTGGCCGGCGTCATCTGCTTGAACTTCTCGACGCGTGCCACCTGGTCGGGCGTGTCGGTGGGGATCGAACTCGTCATCGCCGTCCAAGCGAAAGGCGCGATGCAGTTGGAGCGAACGTTGAACTTCTGCATGTCCAGCGCAATGCTCTTGGAGAGCGCCGCGATGCCCATCTTGGCGGCGTTGTAGTTCGCCTGGCCCAGGTTGCCGATGAGCCCGGACGTCGAGGTCATGTGCACGACCGCGCCGCCGCCCTGCTCCTTGAAGTGGTTGGCCGCGGCGCGGCTCACGTAGTAGCTGCCATAGAGGTGCACGCGGATCACGGCGTCCCATTCGTCGACGCCCATCTTGTGGAAGATGCGGTCACGCAGGATGCCGGCGTTGTTGACCACGCCGTCGATGCGGCCGAAGGCCTCGACCGCGCCGTCGACGATGCGCTGCGCCGCGGCCGCTTCCGACACGCTCTCCACACTGGCCAGCGCCTCGCCGCCGGCGGCACGAATTTCGGCGACCACCTGGTGCGCCGCATCGCCGACGTCGTTGGCCACCACGCGGGCACCTTCGTGCGCCATCGCCAGCGCCAGGTCGCGGCCGATGCCCGCGCCTGCGCCGGTGACCACCACCACCTTGCCTTGCAACATCTTGTCCGTCGTCCTGTTTGTCGTCATCAGTCAGCTCCAAAGTTTGTGGACGCAGCGCCATGAAGTACGGCGCCACCTTATCTAGTCAATGAAAAGATGATAGCGACGAGTCCGGACCTCACACCTAAGAGTAATTCCCAATGTCGCCAGAGAGTCTGATTCTTAAACTAGTCACTGACTAGATTAGTCGAGCTCACAAGGTGCCGCCATGATCGTCTCCCTTCGTTCTGCCCGCGTCGTGGCCTGCGTGCTGGGCGTCCTGCTCGGCGCCATGTCTGCCGGCTCGGCGCTGGCTGCCGGGTATCCCGAGAAGCCGATCCGGATGTTGGTGCCCTACCCGCCCGGCGGCATCACCGATGTGCTGACGCGCTCGATCGCCGAGTTGCTGCGCAAAGAGCTGGGGCAACCCGTGATCGTGGAGAACAGGCCCGGTGCGAACACGGCACTGGCGGCACAGGCGCTGGCCGCGTCGCCGGCCGATGGCTACACGGTGATGATGGCCGCGGCCGCCACCGTGGTGATGAACCCGCTGCTCTACGCCAAGCTCGGCTATGACCCGATACGCGACTTCACGCCGGTGGCGCGCATCGCCGAAACACCGCTGGTGCTGGTGGTGCGCAGTGACAGCCCGGCGCGCACCTTCGCCGACCTGATCGCCAAGGCCAAGGCCAAGCCCGGCGACGCCACCTATGCCAGCACCGGCATAGGCAGCACGCTGCACCTGGCCGGCGAACTGCTGCAGTCGGAAACCGGCACGCAGATGCTGCACGTGGCCTACAAGGGCAGCGCCCCGGCACTCAACGGCGTGCTCGGCGGCGAGACGAATTTCATGATCGACTCGGTGGGCTCGTCGATCCCGCTCATCAAGGGCGGCAAGCTGCGCGCGCTGGCAGTGACCAGCGCGAAACGCCTGCCCGCGCTGCCCGACGTGCCCACCGTGGCCGAGTCCGGCGTGCCGGGCTTCGACGTCAGCACCTGGTTCGGCCTGCTGGTACCCAAGCAAACACCGGCAGCCATCGTGACCCGGCTCAACGCGGCGGTGGCCCTGGCGGTGCGCGACCCGGCATTCCGCGCGCAGTTCGAATCGGTCGGGCTGGTCGTGCCGGCCCCCATCGACGCCGAGACCTTCGCCAAGTTCATCCAAGCCGAAACCGCGAAGTGGGCGCCGCTGATCAAGGCCAAGAACATCACGCTCGACTGAGAAGGAACGCTTCATGTTTCAACGCGATCTGCTGAAGGGCAAGCGCATTCTGATCACCGGCGGCGGCTCGGGGCTGGGCCGCGAGATAGCCGCCCGATACCTGGAGCTCGGCGCCGAAGTCCACATCTGCGGCCGCCGCAAACCGGTGCTCGACGCGAGCGCCGCCGAGTTGATGGCGCAGTACGGCGGCGTCGTCGCGACGCACGCGGTCGACATCCGCCACGCCGACGACGTCGACGCGATGATCGGCCGCATCTGGAGCGACTTCGGCCCGCTCGATGGCCTGGTCAACAACGCCGCTGGCAACTTCGTCAGCCGCACGCAAGACGTGTCGCCGCGCGGCTTCGACGCAGTGGCCGGCATCGTGCTGCACGGCACCTACTACGCCACGCACCACGTCGGCCGGCGCTGGATTGAAAGCGGCCACAAGGGTTCGGTGATCTCGATCGTCGTCACCTGGGTGCGCACCGGCGCGCCCTTCGTCGTGCCCTCGGCGATGAGCAAGGCCGGCGTCGATGTGATGACCAAGTCGCTGGCCATTGAATGGGGCCGCTACGGCATACGGCTCAACGCCATCGCGCCGGGCGTGTTCCCGACCGAAGGCGCAAACAAGCGTCTGAGCCCGGGAGTCGAGTGGAGCGACCAGACGGTGAAGAACCCGATGAACCGCGTCGGTCACATGGCCGAGCTGCAGAACCTGGCGGTGTTCCTGATGGCCGACGGCGTGGAGTGGTTGACCGGCGAAACCATCGCCATCGACGGTGCCGGCCACCGCCAGAACGGCGCTTCGTTTACCGAGCTGGCCGATTTGAGCGACGCGCAATGGCGCGAGATGCGCGAGGCCATTCGCGGCCAGGACCAGCGCGACAAGTCGAGCGCGGGCTGAGGCCATGGCAGGCATCGGCGAACTGATCGACGAAGTCGTGGCGCAGGGCCGTGGCGAGCACCCGGCGCTGGTGCTCGACGATGGCAGCACGTTGTCGTACCGGGAGCTGTCTGCCCGCATCAGTGCAACCGCGCGCGAGTTCGCAGCCGCCGGCCTGGGCCGCGGCCAGCGCCTCGTGCTGGTGGGCGAGAACAGCGTCGACATGGTGGTGGCGCTGTTCGCCGCCATGCGCGCCGGCGGCTGGGCGGTGCCGTTGAATGCACGCATGTCCGGTGCCGAGATCGACGCCATCTGCAACCACTGCGAGCCGCGGCTCGTGTACTACGCGAGCGCGTCGTCAGCTGAAGCGGCAGCCCATGCCGAGCGCCGCCTGGCCGATGGCGCGATGGCTGCGCTGCAGCAACTTCCACAAGGGCGCCTGCAGGCCTGCAACGGCAGCGGCAGCGGCACGGCCGCCGATGGTGGTGGTCACAACGACGACGACGTGGCCGTGATGATCTACACCTCGGGCAGCACCGGCCTGCCCAAGGGCGTGATGCTGACGCACGCCAATCTCGATTTCGTGACACGCGCGTCGCTGCAGCAAGCCGTGCTGCAGCCCGACGACGTGATCTTCCACGCCTTGCCAATCTCGCATTCCTTCGGCCTCATCAGCGCGCTGCTGTGCGGCTTGCGCGCCGGTGCCACGCTGCGCCTGGTGGGCCGCTTCTCTGCGCCGGTGCTGGCCGACGCCATCGCCAGCGGCGAGATCACCGCCTTCCAGGGCGTGCCGGCGATGTACGCGCGGCTGCACGAGTGGTGCCAGCAGCACGGCCGCACGCTGGTGCCGAATCGCCTCCGCATGATCTACATCGGCGGCTCGCTGATCGACGCAGCGCGCAAAGCGCAGACCGAGGCCTTGCTCGGCCTGCGCCTGCACCACGGCTACGGGCTCACCGAGGCGGCACCCGCGGCCACGCGCACCTTCGGCCACGCACCGCCGAGCGACATCACCGCCGGCTGGCCCATTCCCGGCGTCACGGTCGAAGTGCAAGGCGCCGACGGCGACGCCCTCGCCACCGGCGAGCGCGGCGAGGTCTGCATCCGCGGGCCCAATGTGATGAAGGGCTACTTCCGCGACCCGGTGCAAACGCGGGCCGCGATCGACGAACGCGGCTGGCTGCACACCGGAGACATCGGTGTCTTCGCCCCGGATGGCGACCTGTCCATCGCCGGGCGCAGCAAGGAGATGATCATCCGCGGCGGCTTCAACGTGTACCCGGCCGAGATCGAGCGCGCCATCGCCGAGTTTCCCGGCATTGCGCAGTGCGCGGTCGTGGGTCGCACCGTCCCGGGCGACGAAGAGGTGGTGGCCTACCTTGAGCCGGTGGCGGGCCGGCCCGTGGACACGCTGGCACTGAAGGCCTTTCTGCGCGAGCGGCTGGCGCCGTACAAGGTGCCCAGCACGATGGTCACGCTGGCGCAGCTGCCGGCCACCAGCACCGGCAAGCTGCTGAAGGCCAAGCTCAAGGAGATGGCCAACGCCGACGTCGCGGAAGCGGCCGCAGTGACAGACGCGGGCGGCACGCCATGACGGCCGATTCGCGCGGTTTGCAGGCCTTGCTCGGCCCGGCGTCGATTGCGGTCGTCGGTGCGTCGGACAGCCCGCACAAGGTCGGCGGTCGGCCCTTGCAGTACCTGGCGCAGCAAGGCTTTCGCGGCCGCGTCTACCCGGTCAACCCGCGTGCCGAGCGCATCCAGGGGCTGCAGGCTTATCCGTCGCTCGATGCCCTGCCGGAGGTGCCCGACGCGGTGATCCTGTGCGTCGGCTCCGATGCGATCGAAGCCCAGCTGAACCTGTGCGCGCGCCTGGGCGTGCGCGCGGTGGTGCTGTTCGCTTCGGGCTACGCCGAGGTCGGTGCGCAAGGGCTGGCCGAGCAGCAGAAGCTGGTAAGCATCTGCCGCCGAGGCAGCATCCGCCTGCTCGGGCCCAACAGCATCGGCGTGGCCTCGTTCGACACCGGCGCGGTGTTGTCCTTCGCCTCCATCTATGCCGACTGCGTGCCGCTCGACGGGCCGGTGGCCATCGTGTCGCAAAGCGGCGCGTTCGGCGTCTCGGTGTATGCGCTGCTGCGCGAGGCCGGCATCGGCGTGCGCTGTGTCGCCGCCACCGGCAACGAAGCCGATCTGGACACCGCCGACTTCGTGGCCGCGCTGGCGCAGTCGAATGGCGTGCGCCTGATCCTGCTCTACCTCGAAAACGTCGGCGATGCCGAGCGCATGCGCGCGGCGCTGCTAACGGCACGCCAGCATGGCGTCTGCGTGGTGGCGGTGCGGGCAGGGCGCTCGGCCGACGGCTGCCGCTCGGCTGGCCTGCACACCGGCTCCACCGGTGCCGCCAACGACGCGCTGGACGCCCTGTTCGCCGACAGCGGCTGCCGCACCGTGGCTGACATGGGCGAGATGCTGCGCTGCGTGCCGGGTTACCTGCGCGCCGCTGACACGCCGAGGGCGGCTACGCCGTCGAGGCTCGTCGTGGTCAGCAACTCCGGCGCGTCCTGCGTCATCGCGGCCGACGAGGCCAGCCGCGCCGGCATCACGCTGGCACAACTGTCGCCGGCCAGCCAGGCGCGCTTGAGTGGACTGCTGCCCGACTTCTCGCTCAACCGCAACCCGATCGACCTGACTGCGATGCTGCTGGCCAAACCCGCGTTGCTGGGCGAGGTGATGCAGTGCGCGATGGCCGACACGGCGGTCGACTGTGTTGTGCTGGGCCTGCTGGCCATCGGCGGGCCGAGCTACGACGTCGACCGCTTCTCGCGCGACTGCCGTGCCGCAACTCAGGCCAGCGGCAAGCCGCTGTGGGTGTACAGCCCGCACCCGCGCGTGCGACAGGCTTTCAGCGAACAAGGGCTGCCAGTGTTTGCCGGCGAAGCCGAGGCGCTGCGCGAGATTGCCGGCCATGCCGAACACCTGGGGGCGCTCGCGTTGCCCGCCATCTCGAACCCCGAAGAAGACACCTTGCATGCCTGACGCAGCCATCCTCTCCTACGCTCGCACGCCGATCGGCAAGGCGTTTCGCGGCGCACTCAACCTCACGCACGGCGCCACGCTCGGCGCCCACGTGCTGCGCCACGCCGTGCAGCGCGCCGGCATCGACGCCGCGGAGGTCGAAGACGTGGTGCTCGGCTGCGCCTTTCCTGAAGGCGCCAACGGCTTCAACGTCGGCCGCATCAGCGCATTGGCCGCCGGCTTCCCCGAGCACGTCAGCGGCATGACGGTGAACCGCTATTGCTCCTCGGGCCTGCAGAGCATCGCGATCGCCGCGCAGGCGATCCAGGCCGGCTCGCTGCGCATTGCCGTGGCCGGCGGCACCGAGTCCGTCAGCTGCGTGCGCGAGCACACCAACCGCTTCATGCGCGAAGAGCCGTGGCTGGCCGCGAACCGGCCCGAGGTCTACATGCCGATGATAGCCACCGCCGACCTCGTCGCGAGCCGCTACGGCATCGACCGCAACCGGCAAGACGACTACAGCGCGCGCAGCCAGCAGCGCTACGCCAGCGCGCTGGCCGCGGGCTACTTCGACGATGAGATCGTGCCCATCGAGACCACCATGTCGCGCAAGGACAAAGACGGCAAGATCTGGCAAGAAGGCGTGACCCTCTCGCGCGATGAAGGCGCCCGACCCGGCACGACGGCCGAGGCGCTGTCAGCCCTGAAACCGGTAAACGAAGGCGGCAGCGTCACCGCCGGCAACGCGAGCCAGTTGTCTGACGGCGCCGCCGCCTGCGTGCTGATGGATGCCGACCAGGCGGCACAGCGCCAGCTGCCCGTGCTGGGCTGGTTTCGCGGCTTCGCAACCGCCGGTTGCGCACCCGACGAGATGGGCATCGGACCGGTGTTCGCCGTGCCCAAGCTGCTCAAGCAACACGGGCTGAGCGTCGACGACATCGGCCTGTGGGAATTGAACGAAGCCTTCGCCGTGCAGGTGCTGTACTGCGCCGACCGCCTCGGCATCCCGATGGACCGGCTCAACGTGAACGGCGGCGGCATCACCATCGGCCACCCGTTCGGCATGTCAGGCACCCGCATGGCCGGGCACGCGCTCGCCGAAGGGCGGCGCCGCGGCGTGCGCTATGTGGTGGTGACGATGTGCGTGGGCGGCGGCATGGGAGCGGCTGGGTTGTTCGAGGTGGCACCCGGATGATCCAGGGCGGGTGATCAGGCCCCGGGCGCCAGTCCGATGCAGGCGAACGCCGCATCGGCGAGTCCTTCTCTGAAGTGCAGTTCGGGACCGAACTGTCCATCCGCGAGGACACCGTCGATGAGGAGCAGCAGTTGGCGAGCGGCCCGCGCCGGATCGGCGGCGCCGAGTAACCGGCACATGTCGGCCAAGCGTCGCACCGCCTCGATCTTGTTCTGGGCAGCAAGCGTCTTGCCGACGTGATCGAGGCCCCGGAATTCGGTGGCGGCGTTGATGAACGGGCAGCCCCGGAACCTGGGCGACGAACTCAGCTTCCCGAACGCATCCAGCAAGCCCCGCAGCTGCGCGCGCGGGTCGCCAGGGTGCCGCCCCACCATCTCATCCCACCAGGCAAAGAACAAGCGGTTCTGCTCCTTGAGCACCGCCTCGATCAGTTCATCCTTGGAGCTGAAGTTGCGATAGAGGCTCGTCTTGGACACGCCCGCCCGCTCGGCGATGGTGTCCACACCGGTCGCAAGAATGCCTTCCCGGTAGAAGGCATCGAGCGCGATGGCCAGGATGCGTTCCCGGGCGGAGGGCTCGCCCTTGGCGGGCGCGCCTCGGCGGGAACGGACTTCTTTGGCAGCAACGTTCGAGGTCGTCATGGCGGTCTCCATTTGACAATGGTACAGGTCTGTACCTATAGTTAAAGGAACAGACCTGTACACATCGAAAGCCAGCCATGTCATCGCATCAAAGCACTGCTGTCGACGCCAACGCCGGAGTCGAAGCCTTCATCGACGCGCTGCTGCGCATCAAGCGCCCCCTCGAGGACGCGCCGGCAGCGGATGTCGAGCTCATTCCCTTGTACGTCGACACCCCTGGAGCGTGGCCTGACGGAACAGAAATGATGGTGCATGTGAGAAAGCGCGGCCGGGGCCCCCATGCATTGCTCGTCCACGGCTGGCAGGGCAGAACGTCCGACATGGAGAAAATCAGCGACGCTCTTGTGGCGTCGGGCTTCACCGTGTGGGCCCCCCACCTACCCGGCCACGGGACCTCTAGCGGAGAACGCCTGTCCATCCCGCTGGCTGCGCGTGTACTGCGAGCGGTCGAGGGAGTCGCCGGGCCGCTTGCGCTTGCGGTCGGGCACTCGATCGGAGGGGCCTGCATCGTGCAGGCCTTGGAAGAAGGCCTGCAGGTGGACCGCGTGGTTCTCCTGGCGACACCGACCCACTATGGCGGTTTTGTGCGCGCGATGGCACGGCAAGCTGGATTGGAAGGTGCCACTGTCACGCATCTGCTGAACCGTCTGCAGGAGCTGATCGGCGTCCATCCGGATCGGATCGACATGCGCCGACAGGCTGCGTCATTGCGTCAGCCAGCGCTGTTCATCCACGCGTCCGATGACAAGGTCGTCCCCCACGAAGGTGCGCAGGCCGCCGCCGCTATCTGGCCGGGTGCTCAATGGCTGTTCCTCGAAGGCTTGGGGCACTACAAGACGCTGCTCGAGGACCCGAGAGTGGTTCGGCGCGTCCTCGAATTCGCCTCGTCGGGCCTCGCGACCTAGAACGAAAGGCTCACTGCTGCGCGTGCCCGATTCGCGCTCGTCGGAGCGCGCATCTGCGCGCTGGCGACCAATTGCCGTGTGTGCCACAGAGCTGGGTGACGGCAGTCGACCCAAGCACGACATTCACTGCCCGGAGTGGATCGTCGCCAAGCAGTCCCAAGTGCCATCTGTTACGGGCCAAGTCGATCGTGGCGACACCGACAAGATTGCCCCACCAAGATTGCGGTGCTGATAGCCCCTGCTTGGTGGCAACTGTGGTCACGTCAGGAACACTGCGCCTTCACCCGCTGTGGATCCGATCTTCAGCTTTATCAAAGCCTGCTACTCCAAGGCTGTGTCGCACACTGGGCGATGGGCGCAGCACAAAATGTCAAGACGCCGCAGAAGGCGATGCATAAGCTGCCGGACGTCTTCACCACAGGATCCCGACATGAACTCTTCGACCGCCACGCTTTCCAGTAGAAACGACGCCTATCGCGGGACCTGGGAAGCCTACACCGCCTCCTGGAAACCGGAGAACGCGGCGCGGCGGCGTAGCCTGTTCGAACAGACACTGAACCATGACTGTGAGTACCGCGACCCGCTGGTGCATACAGTCGGCTGGGATGCGCTGGACACCTACATGCAGGACTTCCAACGCCAGGTGCCTGGCGGCCATTTCGTCACCACCTGGTTCTTGGCCCACCACGACCGCAGCATCGCGAAGTGGGAGATGCGCGACGCTGCCGCCAGCGTGCTGGGCCACGGCGTCAGCTATGCCGAATATGCGGACGATGGCAAGCTGCGCGCGATGAACGGCTTCTTCGAAACACCGTGAACGCTGGCATCCTGGCACAGCCGGCTGTTTTGCTGGACTATCTGGCCTGTGTGCGCCGTGGCATTGACCACATCGAGCGCCACCTGGACAGCGAGATCGCGCTGGCCGATGTCGGGCGCGCTGCCGGGCTGAGCCAGTGGCATTTCCAGCGCATCTTCAAGGCTCTGACCAACGAGACCCTGAAAACCTACATCCGATCGCGCCGGCTGGCCTGTGCCCTGGTGGCCTTGCGTGACCCGAAAGCCCGCATCATCGAAATCGCTCTGGCAGCCGGCTTCGAAAGCCAGGAGAGCTTCACCCGGGCCTTTCGCAGGGTCTACCGTATGACACCGGGCCAGTACCGTCGGATCGGGGGCCGCAGCCTGTTCCCGGTCAAACCTGAATTTGATACGCCCTATCTACAGCACCTGCACCAGGGGCTGTCGCTTGCGCCCAGCCTGCAGCGCCGGCCAGCACAGCGCGTCGTCGGTTTGCGCACGCGCTTCTTCGGTGTCGATTCGGACAAGAACAACCTGGCCCGCAAACTGCCGCCCTTGTGGGACGCCTTCTTGGCCCGATTGGGCCAGATCACTGATCGAGTACCCGATCAGGCCAGGCTGGCCTACGGTTTACTACGGCCGACGGGCGACGATTCCGACCAATTGCAGTACATAGCCTGCGTACCGGTGACTGGTGCTGCGGCCGTGCCGCCTGGCATGGTGTCGCTGAACTTGCCGGCCGCGTGCTATGCCTGCTTCACTCACCGCGGACCGGTTACTGCACTGGATCACACCGTGAACTACGCATATTCAAGCTGGCTGCTCAGTAGCGGCCAGCAGCACAGCGGCGGTTGGGATGTCGAGATCTACGGCGAGCACTACCACCCAACCGATCCCGGCTCGGTGATTCACTATGCGATGCCGATCACTCCCGCAACGACGACACCAGTAGCAGCGTAGTGTGCAGTTTGGCAATTCAGTATGGGCGATGAAGGTCGCCGCATGCTGCTGCACGCTGCACGAGGCGGCAAAGCGTGTTTTACTCCGGGTGAGAGTCTTCTCATTGCTTCCGACGCGAGCTGCCGCCGTCAGTTCCTGGCCGGTACCAGGCGCCTGGGTGTCTTCAGACTCGATCTGGTGCGTTCAACGATCAGACCGCTCGACGACGACCTCGCTGAACTGGAGCACCGGCGCGATGTCGGTGTAGTTGGCGATGTCGCCCCGGATCTCGGCGCCGTGCTCCTGCATGGCGGCCTCGTAGCCTTCGGCCGAATCACAGATGAACGCGCACATCGCCACGAAGGCGGGCGGTGCACCGGGCGCTCTGCCGGTCACGCCCTTTTCAACGGTGTAGTAGGCGCAAGCGTTGCCCAGCCTCGACTTCACCATCGGCATGTGCCGGTCGCGGTAGTAGGCGTGGTCGAAGCGCGCGCCTTCGGTGTACGGGTACATCACGTTGACCTTGATCATGCGGTTCTCCTTGCCATCAGTGCTGTCGTCGCACAGGGATTCTCTCGCAGCGAATGCTAGAACCGCTTGCTGCCCGGGGGCGCTGTGTTCACATATGTGAACATGCCGATCGGGGCATTGCGCTGGAGATAACCCGCCCAGGGCGGATGAGGAGAGCCTACTCGAAAGCGGTCGTCGCCCGGAGACCGCTCCTGGTCAAGTGAAGCCGACCGATTCTCGCCAACGAACGGCAGGCCCCCAGACTGCCGACCTTCAAGATTGACCAGGCAGCGCACCTGCGTTCGACCTCACCCCTGGTAGTCCAGCCCCGCGATGAAGATCGAGAACACGTGGTGGCCGATCTTCAGCGGGTCATCCTTGCCGACGATGTCCCACGCGTACGACGCGTCGCGGCCTGTTCGAGTTCCGGGAACTGCGCCTTCTCCGACATCTCGGCGCCTCGGCACGAACATCACTCATTCGACCGTCGGCTGCGACGTCAGTGCCCTGGTCTTGGTGGCTGCTAGGCACCCATGACCAGAACCCGTGCGAGCCACTTCAATGATCGGCCACCACCGCCCAGAATCGCTCGGCCGCGCGCGGCAGCGTCGACTGAGGTCGGAACAGGCGGATCTCGACCTCAATGGCCCATTGCTCGCCCCCCGCGGCCACCAGTCGCGAGGCGGCCAGTTCTTCGGCGATCAAGCTCCGTGGAAGCCAGGCCACGCCGCGGCCATCGAGCGCCATGGTCTTGAGCACGGTGGCCAGGTGCGCCGTCATCGCAGACTGCGCATGGGCACTGGCCAGCGCGTTGCCGCGCAATGCGCGCACCAGACGGCCAATGCCGGACTCGGCGCTGTATTCGAGCAACGGCACCGCTTTGCCGCCGGCGTTGTCGAGAGAGTGGCGCGGGCCGCCTGACGCATCGGGCGCCGACACCGGCAAGAGCGCGTCGTGCCCGACGACAGCCCAGCGGTGCAATGCCGGGTCCAGTCGGTTGGGGACCTGCTCATGGCTGTGGCACAGCAGAAACTGCACCCTGCCCTGCTGCATCAGCGCTTCGCACTGCTGCATGACGTCGGAAATGAGCTGCACCGGGCCGGGGCCTTCCGCGAGGCGCGACTCCAGGCCGCGCAGCCAACTCGGCAAGAAGCTGAACGAGAGCGCGTGCGTGGACGCGATGCGCAAGGTGGCCGAGCTCGCGTCGGCCACCGCGCGCGCCTGGTCGGGAATGCCGGCCACGCGGGTGAGCAGGTCCTGCGCCACGGCGCGAAACCACTCACCCGCCTCGGTGAGCGTGGCGGGCTGGGTGCTTCTGTCGAAGAGCACCACGCCGAGCCAATCTTCCAACGCCCGCACGCGGCGGCTGAAGGCCGGCTGGGTCATGTGCCGCTCCTGCGCGGCGCGCGAGAAGCTGCCGCTGGCCGCCAGGGTGAGGAAATCGTCGAGCCAGATCAGATTCAAGAGTCGTGCTCCCAGAGCATGGAAGAAGGCCCAAGCGGCATTGGTCAAGGGCACCGGCATCGCGCAAGATTCATCCAAATTGTTCAACAGACCGGAGACACATTCCATGCGCACCATCCAGAACTACCGCGGCATCATCCCAGCAATCGCCTGCCCTTTCACGAGCGACCACCGCATCGACGAACCCGCTCTGCGCAAACATGCCTCGTGGCTGGCGACGCAGCCCGGCGTGGTCGCGGTGATGACCAACGGCCACACCGGCGAGGTGTTCTCGCTGCTGCCTCGCGAGCGTGCCGAAGTGACGCGCATCGTGGCCGACGAACTCAAGGGCCGCTTGCCGGTCATCTCGTCCATCGTCTGCGAGGGCACGCGCGACGCCGCCGAGCAGGCCTCGATGGCGCGCGAGGCGGGCGCCAAGGCCTTGGACGTGATGCCGCCGCACCACTGGCTGCGCTTCGGTTTTCGACCCGACCACGTGACGCAGTACTTCGAAGCCATCGCCTCGGTGGGGCTCGATCTGGTGGCGCATGTCTACCCGGCATGGACGCGTGCGTCCTACTCGTCGGCCACGCTGGCGGACCTGGCGCGCCTGCCCTCTGTCGCGGCCTTCAAGGTGGGCCAGCGGGACATGAACAAGTACGCCGCCGACATCGCCGCCATCCGCAAAGCCGATGCGAGCAAGGTCATCCTGACCTGCCACGACGAGTACCTGCTGGCCTCCATGGTGCAAGGCGTCGACGGCGCGCTGGTCGGCTTCGCGACCTTCATCCCGAGCCTCATCAACGACCTGTGGGAGGCCGTGAAGGCCGGTGACCTGAAGCGGGCGATGGCGGTGCAGGCAGTGATCACGCCACTGAAGGACGCTGTCTACGGCGGCGGCGAGCCCACCGGCGAAGCGCATGCACGCATGAAGATGGGGATGTACCTGGCCGGTGTGCTCGATTCGCCGACCGTGCGCCCGCCCACCGAAGCACCGAACGAGACCGAGATGGCTGCCCTGCGCGCGGCGGTTGCCCAAGCCGGTCTGCTCAAGCGCTGAGCGTTCAAAAAAACAAAGAAGAACTGGAGACACCATGAACCGCAAGCAATTCATTTGTCGTGGCGCCGCAGCGCTGTTCGCCATGGGCTTGGGCACCGGCGCCATGGCTCAACCCTGGCCGGCCAAACCCATCACGATGATCATTCCGTTTCCGCCGGGCGGGACTCTCGACGTGGTCGGGCGCCTTCTGGCACAGAAGCTCGGTCAGCAGCTCGGCCAGACGGTGATCGTGGACAACCGGCCGGGGGGCGCAGGCACCATCGGCGCCAGCGCGGTTTCTCACGCGGCGGGCGATGGCTACACGCTGCTGTTCAGCGCCTCGACCTTCACGACAACGCCGATGACGCAGAAGACGGCGGTCTATGACGTCGTCAAGGACTTCGCGCCGGTGGCCTTGGTGGCCAAGGCACCGCTGGCGATCGCCGTCAACAAAAGCCTGCCGTTCAACGACGTCAAGGGGCTGCTGGAGTACGCCCGCGCCAACCCGGGCAAGCTGACATTTGCGATCGGCTCCACGGGCTCGGCCGGCCACCTGAGCACCGAGCTGCTGCGTCGCGTCGGCAAGATGGAGTACCTGATCGTGCCGTACAAGGGTTCGGCGCCGGCCTACCAAGACCTGATCGGCGGCAGCATCGATGCGTTCATCGACCCGATCCTCGGCTCGGCCTCCTTTGCGAAGGCAGGTCAGTTGAAAGTGCTGGCCATCACGTCGAAGGCCCGGGTTCCCGGGCAACCGCAGATGCCGACAGTTGCCGAAACGGTGCCTGGCTACGAGTTCTACAGCTGGTACGGCCTGTGGGGCCCGGCAAGCCTGCCCAAGGAAATCGCAACCCGGCTCAACGCCGAGGTCAACAAGGCGCTGGCCACCGACATGCGCGAGAAGCTGGAGCCGCAAGGATTGCTGCTGACGCCGGGCTCGATCGATGACTTCGCGCGCTTCCAGAAAGACGACATGGCGATGTCGCAGCGCATCATCACCGAGGGGAATATCCGTGCCGAGTGAACGCCATGCCGTCGTGACCGGCAGCAGTTCCGGAATCGGCCGTGCCATCGCACAGGCCTTGCTGGGCGACGGCTGGCAGGTCAGCGGCCTCGATGTCTCACCGCCAGCGATCGACCATCCGCAGTTCCGTTCGGTGCCGGTCGACTTGGCGGACGGCCCGGCCACCGAGACAGCAGCGCAGCAGCTCGCGGGCGCACAGGCGTTCGTGCACGCGGCCGGCGTGCTGCGCGTCGGAAACCTCGGGCACCTGAACGCCCCCGACGGCGAGCTGATGTGGCGATTGCACGTCGACGCCGCCCAGCGCATCGCCAATCAGCTGCTGCCTGCGATGGCGGCCGCCGGCCACGGCCGCGTCATTCTGCTGGGCAGCCGCGTCGCCCAAGGCAAGGCCGGTCGCAGCCAGTACGCAGCGACCAAGGCGGCGCTGGCGGGCCTCGCGCGAAGCTGGGCCGCCGAAGTCGTGGCGCAGGGCGTGACCGTCAACGTCGTGTCGCCCGCGGCCACGCAGACGGCGATGACCGAAGACCCCGCCCGACAGGCCGCAGCGCCCGTGCTGCCGCCGATCGGTCGACTCATCCGCCCCGACGAGATCGCGGCACTCGTGAGCTTTCTGCTGTCTCCGGCAGCAGCAGCCATCACTGGCCAAGACATCCAGATTTGCGGCGGAGCAACGCTTCCGCGCTGAACACCCCAGGAAACACACGCCATGAAGATCATCGACATCCGCGAGCAGACCAAGCCGATCAAGTCCAACATCCGCAACGCGTACATCGACTTCTCGAAGATGACGCTGAGCCTCGTCGCAGTCGTCACCGACGTGATCCGCGATGGCAAGCCGGTGATCGGCTACGGCTTCAATTCCAACGGCCGCTACGGCCAAGGCGCGCTGATGCGCGAACGCTTCCTGCCGCGAATCCTCGAAGCCGATCCGGCAAGCCTGCTCGATGCCGAGCGCGACAACATCGATCCACACAAGGTGTGGGCCACGATGATGAGCAACGAGAAGCCTGGTGGCCACGGTGAGCGTTCAGTGGCGGTGGGCACGATCGACATGGCGGTGTGGGACGCGGTGGCCAAAATCGAAGGCAAGCCGCTATTCCAACTGCTGGCCGAGCGATACGGCAACGGCCAGGCCAATCGCAAGGTGTTCGTCTATGCCGCCGGCGGCTACTACTGGCCGGGTCAGGGCCTCGAAGGCCTTGAACGCGAGATGCGCAGCTACCTCGACCGCGGTTACTCGGTGGTGAAGAAGAAGATCGGCGGCGCGTCCCTGGCGGAAGACTGCAAGCGCATCGAAGCCGTGCTGCGCTTGCTCGGCCCGGGGCAGAAGCTGGCCGTCGACGCCAATGGCCGCTTCGACCTGAAGACTGCCGTCGAGTACGCGAAGGCGCTGTCTCAGTACGACCTGTTCTGGTACGAGGAAGCCGGTGATCCGCTCGACTATGCGCTGCAAGCCGAACTGGCCCCGCACTACGCCGGCCCCATGGCCACCGGCGAGAACCTTTTCTCGATGCAGGACGCGCGCAACCTCATCCGCTACGGCGGGATGCGGCCCGACCGCGACTGGTTGCAGTTCGACTGTGCGCTGAGCTACGGCCTCGTCGAGTACCTGCGCACGCTCGAGATGCTGCGAGACCATGGATGGTCACCGTCACGCTGCGTGCCGCATGGCGGGCATCAAATGTCCCTGGCCATCGCTGCCGGCCTGGGCCTCGGGGGCAACGAGTCGTACCCGGACCTGTTCCAGCCCTACGGCGGCTTCCCCGACGGTGTGAAGGTCGACAACGGCTACGTCACCTTGCCTGAGCTGCCCGGCATCGGCTTCGAGGGCAAGGCCGACCTCTACGCCGAAATGAAAGCGCTCGCAGGCTGACCATCGACCGCTGACACCGGGATGGAGGATGGAGAATGCAGGCCGTCCCGCCGCTTCAACGGACCTGCACCGATGCCCCTCGCACGGCACCTCATCCTTCTCGCGCTCGCCGCGCTGCTGGCCGCCTGCAGCTCCTTGCCGCCGCGTGGCGAGGTGCCCGCCTCGCGTGCCTTCACTGCCCCCGACGTTGCGACCACCGCCCTGTCGCGAGTGGCGGCGTCGAGCCGGCCGCCGGACGAGGTTCAACCCTCGGGCTTTCGGCTGCTACCGGTCGGCGAGTTCGCCTTCGACGCGCGCGTGGCCCTGTCGCGCCGAGCCGAGCGGTCCTTGGACCTTCAGTACTACTACATCCACCGCGACGACGCCGGCCGCACGCTGCTGCGAGAACTGCGCGACGCCGCCCAGCGCGGCGTGCGCGTCCGCCTGCTGGTGGACGACTTCTACGCTGCAGAGATCGACGACTTGTTGATCGGGCTGGCGTCCTTCCCGAACGTCGAGGTACGCCTGTTCAACCCGATGCCCTTGCGCCGCGGTGCGCCGGTGTTGCGGCTCGTGCTGTCGCTGGGCGACTTCCAGCTCTACAACCACCGCATGCACAACAAGCTGTTCGTGGCCGACAACGCGGTGGCCATCTATGGCGGGCGCAACATCGCCGACGAATACTTCATGAAGAACCGCGAGGCCAACTTCATCGACATGGACGTCATCTCCACCGGCCGCGTGGTGACCGATTTGTCTGCGGCGTTCGACCTCTACTGGAACAGCGAACTCGCGTGGCCCGTGCAGACGGTGATGGGCAAACCCACCGACGCGGCAGCGGCCCGCGAGCACTTCGATCGCGCGGTGGAAGATGCGCGCGTCACCGCTCCGCAAGGACCAACCGATGTATTCGGCCAGTCCACGATCGGGGCTCAGCTGAGCGAAGGCCAGCTGATGATGTCGTATGCCACCGCGCAGGTGCATGCCGACCCACCCGAAAAGGCCAGCGACAAGACGCTTGCCATGGTGCCGACGCAAGCGGTGAGCGGGCTGCTGGACGCACTCACTGCCGCGAACCAGGAAGTGATGATGGTCTCGCCCTATTTCGTGCCCGGTACGGTCGGCATGCCGCTGATTCGAACGGCCCGCGCGAACGGCGTTCGCCTCAGGCTCTTCACCAACTCATTGGGGTCCACCGACGAGCCGCTGGTGCACGACCGCTACGCGGCCTACCGGGTGGAGATGCTGCGCCTGGGCGTGGAGCTGTACGAGATCAGCCCCACGCAGACCCGCCGCGTGCGGCGGTTCGGCGACTTCGGGCGGTCCATTCCGCGCCTGCATGCCAAGGTGTCGGTGGTCGACCGGCAACGCCTGCTGGTCGGCTCGGCCAATCTCGACGGCCGCTCGGCGGTGGGCAACACCGAGATGGGCGTCGTCATCGACAGCCCCGTGCTGGCCGAGGCAATCAGCGACAGGATCGACGGCGACCACTTCGCCAGCGTCTACAAGCTTCGCCTGAAGCCCGACGGCCAGACCATCGAATGGACCCACCTCGACGAGCAAGGCGGAACCAGCGCCACCATCGACGAGCCCGACAGCGGTTGGTGGCTGCGCCTGAAGCTGTGGCTGCAATCGATGCTGGTGGACGAACGAGACCTCTGATCCACGAACCGGAACGTCGCTGCGGCTTGCGGCCGCGTTGCGTTCATCGTTGAAATTCATCACGTACCGACACTGGCCGGGTCAGGGCCTCGAAGGCCTGGAACGCGAGATGCTGAAGGCCCATGGCTGGTCACCGTCACGCTGCGTGCCGCAGCCGCATGGCGGGCATCAGATGTCCTTGGCCATCGCGGCCGGCCTGGGCCTCGGGGGCAACGAGTCGTACCCCGACCTGTTTCAGCCCTACGGCAGTTTCCCCGACGGCGTGAAGGTCGACAACGGCTACGTCACCCTGCCCGAGTTGCCCGGCATCGGGTTCGAGGGCAAGGCCGACCTCTACGCCGAAATGAAAGCGCTGGCAGGCTGACAGTCGGCTGCGCCTGCTCGATGGCGGCCGACCCACAGCGGTCTTTCCTGTGAAACTGTCCCGCTATAAGCGGACGTTCAGCTCACCGAACGCTTTGCAAGAGAGGCGGCGCAAGGGCGCTTCCCTTGTGACGTCCTCTCGATGGAAGGGTTGGGCGCTCGCACCTGCTGGAGTGCCTACTGATCAGCCGATCTGGCTTTGGGGTGATCAGGGCCGCTTAACGGATCACCATCGCATACGGGTTTATTCCTCCCGTGTCGTGAAAGTCGCCCACCATGCTCAAACTGCAAGAAGAGGTGATTCTGTACACGTACAAGCGATTGTCTGTCGCGTGCACAGTGAGCAAGTAGCGGCTGTCCGGTGTCACAGTAATCGCACTCAAACTACGCAACACATCTTGGACGGCAGGCGTCGACGGCATCAGGGTTCCATCGCTCTGTATACGAAAGGTGGCAATTGAGCCATCGCCGGGCCGCGTGGTCGATTTGTTGATAACCGGAGAAAACAGGCAGTTTCCGTCGCGTGTGATCACCATATGGTCATTTCCGACGCTGGCAACAGACGACGGCGAGAGCGGTGTGAGAGCGCCATTCGCGTCCACTTGAAATTGCAGGATGTGCTGCCCCCCCCTGCCGGTTGCGGCCTGTGCATACAGCCGGGAGCCTGCCGCATTCAAAGCCAGAGACTGAATCACACCAGCGCCGACTATTGATGAATTGGGCGAGGCATTCAGCGTGCGATCCGCGGCAATGGGGAAGGTGAGCAGCTGGGTATCTGGGCCCCCGGTAGGAGACCCGATCAACCAATCTCCAGTTGGACCCACGACTGCGCTCTCCATCCCCCTTGTGATCACGATCGCAGGCGAGAGGGACACAAAGCCAGAGCTCCCAAATCGATACTGAGAGACTCTGCTGGTTGGCGCGACCGCATATGCCGCGAGTCCATCGGGAGAAATGGCGATGTCGCCTATGCCGCCGGTCGGTCGCACAAGCCCCCATGGATGAGAAAGCGAACCCTGAGCATCGAAGGGCAATGCCACGAGATCGAGGCCGTCGTAGACCGCCAGATAGTCGCTGGTTGGGCTAAGAATCGCCATGGAAGGGAAGATGGGCAGTGTGAACGGAGGAGTTGTCGCTGCCACCACCGCACCATCCGACAAGATCGAGAACCGGGTGACCTTGTGTTCTTCCGCGTGGAGCACGTATGCGCTTGCGATGGCTGTTTGAACGGTCTGAACGGTCAGGACCGCCTCGCGGCTCGTCACACTGCCGAGGCTCGTGGTCACGACCACTCGAAAGAGATGCCCGGTGGACTCGGGAGCAACACCTGAGAGCGTCAACGATGCCGATGCCTCTCCAGCGACGTCCTGCCAGCTCATGCCTCCGTCTGCGCTGCGCTGCCACCGGTAGGAGCGTGAAGCACCATGGGCTCCGACAGTGAAACGTGCTTCTGCACCCGGAGCAACCGACTGGTCTTGGGGTTGGGACTGAATAGTGGGAATGGAGGCCGCAACCGTGAGAATGAAGGGCGTGCTGCTGGCGGATTCCGTTCCGTTGGAGACGTGAAGACGATACTGCCGGCCGTTCATCGAAAGCTGATCGGCTTCGAAGGTCAGCGCGGTCGGCGTCGTAAAAGATCCGCCCACATCGCTCCACGTTTGACCACCATCAGAACTGCGCTGCCATCGGTAGGTGTTGCCTGTCGAGGCAGATACGAAGGTTAGTGAATAGCTTTCGCCCTGCTGCTGGACCTGCACAAGCGGCGCCGTGAGCGTCGTGCCAGGAGCACCGGGAACAGCCGGAGGAGGGGCATTGCTTCCAGCACCATCGCCTCCACCCCCTCCACAAGCGCCAAGCATCAGAGCGATGCCAAAGGGAACGAAAGCGGCACGTATCACACGAGCAACCAGCAAATTCGACGAAACGTCGCGACGTTGAGACATAGTTTCCTCCTCCAAATTTCGAGCGTGCCCGTTGTATGTCGGGCTTGCTCCGTGGGCAATCAGAAGAGAATTCTAGTTTCCAGGATATGCACGCGGCCGCTCACGCGCCGCGGCGATAGAGCGACAGCGAGCCGGCCAGCGCCAGCAGCGCGCCAGGGAGGGCCAGGAACGCCGCCCTTAAGGAAAGCGAAGCAGATCTCGATCCGCGATGGTCGCCATCGTCTCGATCGGGTGCCTCTGCTCGCCTCAATGTGGCTGGAGGGGAAAAACGGTCGTTCGCGACTGTCTGTGCTGGTCAAGTTTTTTCGGACACAGCGATAGGTTGTTTGATTGCCGATTGCTGCTCGAAGGCATTGGGTGGCAAGTTGCCCAGTTTGGAGTGCAGCCGCACGCTGTTGTAGAAGCCCAC